>Ga0307979_1001039_pt1 | contig 19648 bp, 21 predicted proteins | sample OrgLakmetage1058_FD_201833 | JGI IMG/M metagenome (GOLD analysis project Ga0307979, IMG submission 201833) | Saline water microbial communities from Organic Lake, Antarctica - #1058 | ecosystem: Environmental > Aquatic > Non-marine Saline and Alkaline > Saline | place: Antarctica: Organic Lake...
CCGCACTTCAGTTATTAACAGCTACTGCAAGTGTTTCTCAGGCCGAGGCAATGGTAGCAGCTGGCGCCGCGCCCGCCCTCCTAAACGTGAGTGCCCTCGCAGAAAAGGTCAAGTCCAAATCTCTTCTCTTACAAGCGCTGGCAGCGCTCTCTCGACTTGCACCTCAGCTGTTGCCTCAGCCCGCAGATAGCAGCGGAAGCAGTGGCAGTGGCGCAACTGCAAGTGCTGACTTCTTCAACGTCTCATTGAGTGCTATGGAGCACCAAAGGTCATCTTCGTCATTGTCAGAGGCTGCGCCACCCATTCCCGAGATTCTGTATTCTAGTAGTGGATGGGTGAACGATTCAAGGGAACATGATCGTTTGCGAGTACTGTATAAGCTCCTTCGAGTACTCAAAATGCCACATCCTAGAGCCAGCGACTATACAGCTAAAAAAGAAAGTGCCCCGTCATCAACCGCAGCCGACTCGGAGGACAACTCAAGAGGTGTCGGTGTCAACAAAGAAAAAGGGGGAGGTGGAGGCAGTGGTAAAGGTGATGAAGGCTTTGTTAAGGCAGTACCGTCAGCCATGCCACCAGCGGTGCCGCTGGCGGTGGCCGAGGCCGAGCACGTGTCCTTGCAGCGAGCAGCCGTGCGCGGATTAGCCTTTCTTGCCGTGCACCCCACCGTGCGCACGCTCGTAGTCGACCACTGCTTACCTGAACTGGTCGCGCTTGCGGTGGGGATTCAGCCGTTGGGAGGTGCTGCGGTGGCCGCAGTGAACGGAAGTGGTGGTGGTGGTGGTGGGAGCAGCAACTCTAGTGATGTTGAGAAGCAAGCGCCAGCATCGGGGCCGCTGTTAGTGCGCTCATATTCCCTAGCGTATATGCCTCCAGCTACTCCAGCTGCAGCACAAATGCATCTCTTGGTAGGAGAACCAGAACTCCGAGCTGAGGCTCTGAGTTGCTTAGTGCGCTTAGGCTTTGAAGGCGGAGCTCGGGATCTTGAGCTGTGCTTCAACGATGCAAAAGTGGGTGCTATGAGATGAGTAGCTGTCAGATGCGCATCTTACGGCAAAGAGTTGGCTTTTATTTCATACGTTAAGTTTTATACGTCGCGTTTGTGTGCTCCCTGGAAACTTTTATTGATTTATTAAAATCCCCTTATTTCCTGTTTCTCGTCTTCTTTCCTTTCTTCCAACAGCTCCTCGCGGTGTGGTTTCATCACCGTCGCAGCTTGCAGCATCAGGCGGTTTCTCGGTGGTTACTGGCGGAAGCTGCAGCATTGAAGTGGGGCTTTGAAAGAGGTTCAACGCACAACACTGGCAGCGGTGCTGATGGGCAGAGAAACGTAAGCGGTGAACACGACAACGCACATGTGAAGACAGTAGCACGACTCTTTGCGTCTCCTGTGGACATCCCCTTTGCAAGTGCTCTCGCTGCTCATTGCGCTCAGAAGAAGTCGGCTTCACGTTCTCGTGGCGGACCTTATCGTACTGACTCGCCCCTCACACCCGGCATCAACAGTGACGGTACAGATAAGGGCAGTGCAGCTGAGAAAAGCTCACTGCAACAGCGCAACCAGGCGCAGGGAACAGGAGGAGGAGAGCCGAGCGTATTTTCGAGTGCAGGCCAATGGCTGAGATCTGCTTCTGTGAATGCAGTGGCATCGTCTCAGACCGAGTTCATCAAACCAATGCCGCCGCCAAAGAAACAGCTTAGCGAGGGCGAGCGTGTGCGCAGCTCAACGAATGAACGGTAGGATGGATCACGAGGCTCAATAAATATATCCCTTTCTTGTCAATTTATATGCGAAGTGTGATGATAGTCTGCCTGTTTTTGGATGTGTTCTTGATTTATGATTTTTGCAATTTCTTATTGATTATTGGCTTTCCTTCTTTCAAATGCCACATGTACAAACCATACTACAACACAAGCAGCGGCGCATCAGACATTGTTCCGTTGAGCGCTTCATTTCTATCCTCGTCGCAAAATGTACAACTGACAGCAGCTACCATTGAACCGCTCTCATCGCCGTCATCAAGGCCTTCACTTCATTCACCTCCTCCTTCTCCGCCTCCTAATGTTACCACTCATCCGACGACACCTTCGTCTGCTCCGCAATCTTCGACGATAGCCGAGGCCATATCGAGCGAGCGGTATGGAACCACTTCTACGCCCACAACTTCCTCGAGTCTACGAGTGACCTCTCCGGTGTCTGCCCGATCTCCCACGGATTACCGCACCAGTCGTAGCCTTGACCCCTCTCCACTCTCTTCGGGTGCGCCTCGAGAGCGCTTTTCACCGTTCAGCGGGTTTGATTGGAAGGCAGGTGTGACCGCAGGCTTGGGGAAACTGTTGAATTGTGCTCCTGCACTTGCGCCAGCTGGAGTAGGAGATGACTCATCATATCCTCGCTCGCATTTTAGTGGTGGCCCAGCAGTTCGCCCTATGTCATTCTTTGGCAGTGGTGATAATGACAGTAGTATTGGCAGCACTCCTGGTGGTTTTACAGTTGCGAATCGAACCACTAGCCCTAGCTCTGCGTTTGAAAATAATCAAGATGCTGCGTTAGAATCTGAGTTCGTGCGGCGGCACGCACGTTCTTGGCAATGGAATGATAATCAAGGGCGCATGCATGCACCATTAGAGCAGCAGCAGCGGCCAACGAGAGGATTAGGGGCAGAGTGGTGGGCAGGGGTGATGGCAGAGGGAATGGCCGCATACGAGTCACACGTGCCTTTAGACGGCACCTCGAGCCGCCCCCGGGATGCCGCTGCTGCTGCTGCGCGAGGTGTCTCTGCAGCCGTTGCTGCAGCAGGCAATGGTGGTGGTGGCGGCAGTAGTGCGAGCCCAGTGCAGGCACCAGGCCGCGCGCCTGGCCATTTCGAGTGGTTTGAGACCCATGGTGACTTTCTGAACACCTTCTGGCCGTCCCCATTGGAGCAGCAATTGTGCATAGCTCCATCACGTGCTCGCACTGCTTGGAATCGAAGTTTTAGTGCAAGCGAAGGTGTGTGCTTTCCCGCGGCGCCACCTGTGCTCCCGCGTGTCAATAGCCGAGGTGGTGTTGCGATGCCTCAACGGACCTATTGGTCGTTCAGTCGAGAAGCGCGCGTGCTTAAGAAACTCTTAGGAGGACCACCTACAGGATTGCCCGACTCTGCCGCGACCAATATTGAGGACATCAGCCCCTTGGAGAGGGGGTCTTCTGGGAACAGCAATAATGGTGGCATGAAATGGGCGCTCTGCTTTGAAGACTCAACTTACCACGGAGATTTCACTTCCACTCTGCACGACGCTTTGCACCGTTTACCCGACGTGGACAGTCTTTCTTTTCGCGCTGGCTTCCAGCCTTCAGCACATGTAGGCAGTGGAGGCCAAGGAGGATCTGGGGGTACTAACAGTGGCCGGTCCTTTGACAATGGTGGTAGTGGTGGTGTGGGAAACAGAAGAGTAGGTGCAGCAGCCGACTCGAACACAACCTGCTTAGCGTATCTGGCTCAGGATTTGCCTCTTTCCGTGCGACACGTCACTTATGATGGGGTTCTCTCCAGAGATGCCGTGCAAATTCTTGGTGTGGCTCTCATGTCTCGCACCGTCCATCAGGTCGTTACTACTACTTCTACATTGGGCGTATCTTTGACTCAAGAGGAAAAACATGAACATCTTTTTCCTTATTTGACCTTTTTCCTCGCTTTATCTTCTTATTTCCTCTCCTTGTTTTCCAACCTGGGCATCTTTTCAATTCGTCTGTGCACTTCAATTTATGATTTGAATGGAACGTGCAGCGGCGGAATTCGTGTGACACGAGCAGCCTGGCAGCAGCAGCGGCATACGGGAGTAGTGGCACTACGCGCGATAGACTTGGTAGCAGCAGTCATAATGCTGCAGGGAGCGGCATGCATCTTCGAGGACTTGCGGTAATAAGACTTTTATCATAAAGATTCACGAATATCGCGTACTATTGCAAGAGAACTGGGTAGCATGAGTTACTTCCACTCGACACTTACTGATATTTTAGGTGCGGAATCATGGACATGTGCGGCTGGAGGACTTTGAAAGTTTGTTTGAAGCGTTGCAAATGGGAGATGGCCCCGAGGACAACAGTGAAGACGAAAACGACGACGATGGCGAATATGGCGATGCTGTCAAGCATGGTGACAAAGCAGGCGTGAGTGGTGGTAGCAAGAAGAGTGTTTTGTGCGATAGCCAAGAGGAAGAGGTCGGCAAAGAAGTAGAAGAGGAAGATTCGTGGGCAGACATTCCAGAACGTGTAGATTTGGCGACTTGCAAGGCTCTTTTGGCGAAGCATTACCCTGGAGAAGAGGTGGGATACATGTACAAAGCAAATAGTAGGGGTATGATAGGGTTAGGGTCGTGTTTAGGGTTAGAATTATGGTTGGGGTTTGAATTAGGGTTCTGGGCGTATAGTGGCCTCTCGATTTGGTGCCCTTCGGTGCTATTTTTAGCTTGTGTATCTGACGTCTCACCTACCGCCAGATGGACATGGAGGCATTCGAAGCATTTCAGGACAAGGATGGTTTTGTGAGCCGCGATAAACTTCAGGTCGCATCCCATTTCATGCACAAACAGTGGGTCAAAGAACATCCTAGTACTGTTGGCGGTAGCACAACACCTCAGAACAAGGCTAATTCACCGCCGCCATTGTCAAGCAAGGCTAGTAAAGAAGGCCATTATGCAACCACGGATAAGCAAGTAGAAAGTGCAACGAAGCAAGGACCGCAACCACAGGCAGGCTTACGATTGCCACCCGTAGAAGGCTTACAGTGGCTTGATTTATCGGGCCATCGCTACTTGGGGGATGCAGGAGCAGCTCAGATTGCAACTGCCGTGACGTTAGGATGCCGAGCTCTGCGTGGTTTGGATTTGAGCCGATTGGGGTCCCTTGGCCACGCTCCTTTGCTCATGACGGCCTTATGTGGGCCATTAGGGTCAAACGGTCGACCAGGCCTCTTTTTCCAAACTCGCCATTTAGAAGTGCTTCATTTAAGAGGCAATGCTCTTACGACGCGTGCAGTGTGCCGCCTTTTCGCAGCTCTCACAAACCATCCACCATCCATTACGACCACCAGCCTTTCTAACAGTAGCAGCAGAAGCAGCAACAATTCTAGAGGAAGCGCAGGTAGCACCCTAGCGCCGACTTCGTCTTCTCTTACGCATGCAATGTCATCACCTCTCAAAGATTCTGATTCTGATTGTCCAACTTCTCCGCCCACTGCGAGCAGCAGTGACAGTGGCAGTAATCAGCGATGGAATTTGCCGAGGCCAAAATGGCCAGGTAGTGGCGATGTGTCTTCTTCTCCTGGGAGTAGTCATCCCTTGTTGCCTTCCTCTTCGTCGGACGCTCTGGTTTGGGGTGGGATCAACACGGGCAGCCGTGGGCACTTAAAACGAGGATGGCGCCAAGGATGGCGTGGATTAGAAGAATTGAGTTTGGACGAAAATAACCTAACCACAGGCCTCGGCCTCGGTCCTGCGAGCAGCAACAGCAATAACCCTCTTTTGAGCCATTTGAGGGGTCTTTTAACGCGCAACCCAGCCAATGGCCTTCGCGTGCTTGGGCTCTCGAACCCGATAGCTAGCTTGCCGTCACGTGCAGGGCTTGGAGAAAGCGGAGGGCGGGAAATTGTCATGGGTCTTATGGCCAATTATGCGACGAGCACCTTGCACTCGATCCGTCTTGAAGGCTGTGGCGTTGACCTCGAAAGCCTCAACGTGATTCATACGATGCTTGCCAAAAACCGCGCCCATTTTGCTTCCATTGCGCAAGCTGCGATGCATAGGCCTTCTCGTGCATCGGCAGCAGCGACGAAGACGTCGACTACAACAGGTGCAGCTGCAGAAGTAGCGATGCAGTCACCAGCGCAAAAAAGTGGTACCGCTGCAGCAACCACAGCAATCACGACTTCAGGTCGCCGCTTGTCCGATTCTACCATGCAGGTTCCGCGGGGCCAAAGCAGTGGCGAGAACACGTCGATTTCTGCGTCACATTCACCAGGCCGAGCGTGGAGTTCTCTCACAGACTTACCGCAGTCTTCCCACGAAGTACCGTCTTCTTCTATGCTTCCTCGTGACGATGCCAATGCTGTCACACCGTCTTCGCCGCACCGCCGTTACCAGGACACCAATTTCCCAGGTGAGCTTGCGCCTGCGTCTGCAGGCAACGCTTACGGCTTCAGGAGGGACGACGGACAAGAACAACTGACCCGCACCAACAGCGGCCGCTGGCTCTCCCTGGATGGGCACCGGTCTCGACGAGCGAACTCAGACCCACCGCTTCCTTCCATGCTGAACGCGCCGAGTAATTGGCAGCAGAACGGTGTAGAGCAAGGGCTTAAGCCAGAAGCCCTCGAAGGAATGGAAGATTCAATGACAACTAGTACTTCAGGAGACGCTGCAAAGGTTCGACCCGACCTTCTGTCTTTGACCGGTGACGATGGTAGCGTTGATGAAGGGACAGCAGCTGGTATTGCATCAGCTAAGACAGAATCAGCACCTGATGCTGGAGTGACAGTAGGCAATACCTCCAACGACTCTTCATCATTGATTTCTTCATCTTCAGAGGGCTTTGAGGGGCTGCATTTCTCGGTGTTATTTTCAGCACCGCTCGCTTGGCGCGACTCCCGAGGCACACTAACGCCCATTCAAATGCTCGACCATGAGTCCGAGAAAGACATGCTTGCGCAGACGTTCCGAGAAGCAAAACGCCCGATTCGCCTCGATTTCTCATACGCCACCACGGAAAAACTACGGTCTCTGGTAACGCTCGGGTGCCACGCTCTGCATTTCAGTGGCCACGGCCATCCTCGCTGCCTCACTTTTGAAGATGGTGCTGGAGGCCTTCAAGCGGTGCATCACGAACGGTTACGTGCCCTTGTAGGCGCTGCTGGTGGCACAAGTGGAAGTTCGCTGTCATCTCATTCGTCGTCATCGATGCAGTCTTCAGCTTCGGCATCAATAGTGCCGGGCGCAGGAGCGATGAATACAGGGGGATTTGGTTCACCGCCACATTCTCAACGTTCATCATCTTCTTCGGGCCCTTCCTTGCGCTTCGTGTTTGTGTCCGCGTGCCACAGCCATTTGTCTGGGCAAGCCTTCGCCGATGCGGGCGTGCCACATGTAGTTTGCGTCAAGAAAGAAGCCGAACTCCTCGACAGCGCTGCCCTGTGCTTCACGCGCGCTTTTTATTTAGCCCTGGCCGTAGGTCGTACCGTGGCGGACTCGTTTGCGATTGGTCGAGAAGCTGTGGCAAGCAGCCCACATGTAGAGCAGGAGCGTGCGCTCGCCGAGGCAGACAAGTTTCTCCTGTTGCCTCGCCCTCAGGGCCCTCACGATCGGCGCCACGATGTGCCTGTGTTTGGGCCGGGCGCTGAAGCTCTGGCGTTGAGTCGGAACCAGCTGCCGTATCATATTAGGACAATAGCGCGCCCCCCACTTGTGGGTGCCGCCGATGCTGCTCGCAATCCGATGCCGCCAGAGGACTTCATCGGTCGTGAGGTAAGTGTTGTTGTTTTTTGGCGATCAGATAGGTTGATTGTTTCGAGATGTGAATTATCGGGTGCTGCCTTTATTGATGTGCTGTAAAAATTAATGCTCTGCATTCTTTTACTTTTTGCGTTTTTTTTCTTGTTTCAAGTGCAATATTTTCATTGCTTTTTGCCTCTGTGCGATCGTATGAATAATGCTGTTTCCGAAATTAGGTGGATATGTGGCGTGTCATCAATTTGTTAACCGTGCGCCGCTTAGTGACCGTTGCAGGAGCTCCGGGAGTAGGAAAATCCGCCCTCGTAGCAGGGAGCTGCCAGTATCTCGCGGCGCGGGATTTGTTCAAAGGTGGTATCATATTCTTGCGCCTTGGCCACCGGACAGTCACGCAATCGCGCTTTTTGGAGCTGATTGAAGATGCGCTGGTTCAACAGAGTGAGGCCGTGCAGGCTGCTCATCGAAACGAAGAACAACGAGCTGGTGCTACCCACTCTGCAGACTCCTCATTGAACCCTCTTGGTAGTAGTTCAGCAGCAGGATTTGGAGCAGGAACACCGTCGCCGCTGCCACCTTTACCCCATCCTCGCGTGCCTCGAGCGAAGGATATAGCAGCGCTGCAGGAACAGCAAGCGATCCAAGCTGGCACTGATGCTGATCAAAGCGGTTTATTGGGGGCAGGCCTGTTGGGTGACTTGAATCGACGAGCAGCACGGGAAGCATGGATCGTTCGTGCGTTAAGAGATCGATCTGCTTTGCTTGTGGTTGATCATGCCGATGCCTTGCTCCGTCGCAACAGCAATAGTCTTGCGCCGGGCACACAGGGCAGTAGCGGTGGCAGTGGCAGCACTAGTAGTGGCGGTGCCGATAGCCTTGAGGGGAAACCGTTGAGTTTACGGTTAAGCCACGATGCCACAGCTAGTGGGAGTCTGAGCGGGGCCGCAGACGACGATGGCAACAACAGTGACGATGACGACAACAGTGATGATCTAGACGACGAGGAAGAGGGTGGAGGGCTCCGAGGATTTCTGGGGCGATTGTTCCACGGGGCAAGGCACATGAAAGTGCTGTTAGCCACTAATGCTTCCTCGGAGGGTGGTGCGGCCATCAGCGCTAGCACCAGTGGTAGCAGTGGCAGCAGTCTATCAGGAGGACCAGGAGATCATTTGGTATCTGCCATGGTACCTCTGGGTCCCTTGTCACTGCAGGATGCTGTGCGCCTTTTCTGCCGCTTGTCTCCCCGGCTGCGCACTGCCAAGGAGCGGAAACAATGCTTAGAGTTTCTGGCCCCTGCTAATAAGGGGCACACAGCCTCTTCATCTTCACCTTTCGCCACCACCGCTACTCCAATTACGGCACAGCAACAATCTCACAATAATTTAAATGCTGCTCAAGCTCGTGAAGCTGCGCTCTTAGCTGCATTAGGCAACGGGTTTCCGGGTCATATTGTACAATTGGCACTAGCAGAAGCGTCATTGGATCAACTCGTGTCCGTTGCTAAAGCTCACCCGCTGCATATGGCACTTCCTCCTGCGGTCTTACCGCCACCGTCTCAACTTCCAATACCCGCGCCACCGGTGTCGAATCCCGAGCCGATGCAACAACCGCAATCTGGAGGAGCACCTGAGCCTTCTCATGATTCCAGCAGCGGTGGCAGCAGTGGTTATAGTGCAGTGTCACATGCATCCGTGGATGCCACTGCTGTGCCGCCTCCTATTCCAACTTCTGGGCCCAACCAGCAGCTCGAAGGACAGCCATTGGTGCGCATGCAGAGCCAACTACTGGCTGACGCTACAGGGGGTGTCGCAAACCGAGGAGGCAGAGGAAGAACCGGTGGTGGAGATGTCCCACATTAAGGATAAAAACATGCCCCGCGTTTTTTTTTGCCACACCTCCCTCTTTGTTTGTTTGGGTTTAATTCTCTAGCTGCTGCCTATTCATCTATATTATAAAAAGGAAGGGCTTTTTATAACCTATAGAGGTATAGGATTGCTGTGTGCGATATATAATACGTGAAACTTCGTGAAGCGTGAAGCGACCCAATGCCAAGTGCCCCACTTCTGCCTAGGGGTCTCATTCTTTCACATACAAGAAAACTTCAGTGGCCTGGTAAACGGATATAAGGGAATTCGAAAATGGGAATTCATTCCTGAGTTTCCCTGTTTTTTTTGTTTTTAAGCTACGCCCATCTCTGTAAGGCCTTCTCTTTGATGGCATCAGCCCTAGCTTTTTCTGCTAAAGTATCTTGCCTCTTGCTTCGCTCCAGCAAAGCAGTAGTGTCGTTCAGAGCTCGTTCCCGCGAATCTGCCAATGCTTCTGCGGTCATGCGAGCTCGCTCAGACTCTTCTAGACGAGCGCGCAGCGACGATAACTGTTGAATGATTCAGAAGACGAAGGATGACGAAGAAGTGAGATGCAAGACTCAAAATGAAAAAAAAAATCAGGGAGGGAGAGACGTTTCCAATTCGAAGACGCAAAAAAAATATTCCGGCTTCACAAAGCGCCCGAAATTAAGTTAGTCTTTGAGTGATTTAACTAATCTTTTTCTCTCTCACCTCATTGGCTTTGTCGCTATCTGCTTTACTCAATGCATCGTTTTCTGCCTGCAACGACTCAATCTTACGCTGCCACCAAGGAGGGCCTTCGCTGCCGCTGTACACGCACCGCTGCATGAAGACCTGCGAGGTGGCCTCTTTCAGCTGCGTCTCTAGCGTGAGGACCCGCATTTCTACGCCGTGCTTCGCCTTCATCAATGCAGCAATTTCCTGGGCGTGGCGGTCGGCGTTCTCAGCCATTTCGGACACTTGTTTGTCGGAGCCGCCTAAGCTGGTGTGGGCAATTTGGAGCCTGGTTTCGAGGCTCTGAATCGACATGGCGTCGCGGGCGGCCTCTTGGCGCAACACACGCACTTCTTCTTCTAGAGTGGCTTTCAACTGCAAGGCCTCGTTCAACGCCGACTGCAAAAAGAATTAAAAGGGAAAAGAAGACACTGATGTTGCACCTAATTGTGAGTGAGGATATTAAGTATAAACTACGATTATAATGGCGGCGCGTAAGTAGAAAGTACACACACACACACGAAAGTGCATACCCCAGTATCCTTGAGGTCTGTTCCCGTGTTTTCCAGGTTTTCTTGGTGCGACGCCACCAGCGACTCGAGGTCCGCGTTCCTGCGATCTAATTCGCGCTTCATCGCGCCCATTGCATTGTGCGCCCTCAAGAGCTCGTCGCGCAATCGCACCTTTTTGAGGATGGAATAAATGGAAGGAAGGTGGAGATGGAAGATGAAGGTAGAGTGCAAATCAGGAGGATGCATAGTAGTCAATTAAAGTTGCGTTTAAGGTTGTCTTTCTGTTACCATACTGCCCAGCTGCGATCGAGCTGCAGCAAGTGCCTGAGCGCATTCTTCCCCTTTGGCTTCTTTCACTCGCAAGTCGTCGATGAGGCGAAGCAACTGGGTCTTTTCCTCGCTTAAATCGGCGATTTCTTTCTTCTGCGCCAGAGACACCTGATGTATTTGTGCACCGTACAATAAAACTGAGATATAGAGACCAAGCAAGCTAAGAAGAACACGAGAAAGCTAGGATGTTCGTCGGGTAAAAGAGAGAAAGTTACTTGACATTGGTCTTACCCTCCGCAAGTGAAGGAGCTGCCGTCCGGCCCACTCTCCAAAACTCCCCACAGGATAATGGCTGGCAGGGTATATCGTACACAAACGGTCGAAAATTTCCCAATTGACCTGCTTAATCGAGCGGCCCCGAGATATAGAGATGAAAGAGGCACATTTAAAAGAAGAGTGTGCACGCACACGCACCTCTGAATCTCCATCGGGAAAAAGTGACCGCACCAACCCTTCCACCGAACGAGCACTCGGGAGTTCCTCGTGGAGTGCCTCAAATGCTTCGATGCCATTTTTGAACTCATTGTAGTCTAAGGAATCGCCACCTGGCGCAGAGCCAAAGCAACAATACAATAATAATAATAATATTAATAATAATAGGGGGGGGGGGGCAAGCGAATATCTCGAATAAAATGGGCGGTTTATCTGAATTTCTAGGATGGTTGCTCTTTCATTTTATACACGATACAAATTCATACAATGTACACAGTTTGGGCCCTACTATGTACCGTCTGCGTCAAGCTTTTCGAAAAGATCTCGCACGCGCAAGTGCTTTTTCTTCATAGCGCGGAATAGCGCTAACCACGCCAGTTGAACCTAATCCCAAAATCAAAAGAGCAATACATTCAGATCTAGAACTCAATACTAAATTATTGCTAGGAGAGTCAACGATAGAGTGTACGTAAGAATGCTCACCTCCCGATCGTGTGACAGTAGCGCTCGAGCTGGATCGACAACAACAGGTTCCGCTTCTACGTCTTCTTCTTCACCACCGTCCAGATTGAGAGCCACCGGCGGCTTCCCGTTTCTCCAATGCGACGGGTAGGAATTGATGATTAAGAATCGGCGCACGGAGGAAGGCTCTTTCGAAGAATCTGGGTCACCTTTGCTGTCGTGAATGCTGCCATTTGCAGAGCCCCTTCTGGTGGGGGCTGCAGCAAGTTGCTCGGTGGTCGGTGGTGGAGGTGGAGGCAATCCGTACAAGCTTGACATACGACTAGAAGAAAAATCTAGTGCCTCCTCCATTAACTTTTGAGGCGATTGTCTTCAGCTTTATATTCGCAAGCCAGGCCTAAGAGCGCCTTCGTCATTCGTCATTCATCAGGCCATCATGATTGCAAAACGCAAGATTTCTCGTGGATTAAAAAAAACGAATTTCCGAAGAAAGCAAGAAAGCAGGAAAAAAGAAAAAAGAGAAGAAAAAGGAGGAAGCTTTGAAATAAATGAAAGGGAAGCTAAAAGCTCCGAAGCTGGTACCACGCTATCGCCTTCAGCCTTGTGATTTTGACCATCATTGGAGCCAAAAGAAGGCTAGTTGTAGCTCCAGATAGTCAGCTAGAGGTGACGCGTTCGAGATGGAAGATCACTTCGCAGCAGTGCTCGGGCAGGCCACTAGTGAGGGCAGTGGCGCACCCTTCGTCGCGTCCCCTTCCTTCGCTGGCCCCAAACCTGGCTACACTTTTGGCACAGGCGCGAAGGGCACGGGCTATTACCTAGACACCGCGAGCAGCAGTGGTGGAGGTAAGCGCGGTCGGAGTGCTGCATCATCGAGCGATGTCGACGTTGGAGGCCCCGGAAAGCGAGCAGCCCTAGCGATGGCTGAGGCGGATGCCCTAGATGGTGCTGCATTATTGGCCGCAGCAGAGAAGCGAGCAGCGCAGGGGGCGGGCGGGGAAGAAGCCCCCGCGATTGAGTTTGACTTGGATGAAGCGGGCTTAAAGCAGCTGGCACTTCGATTCGAGAAGCAAATTACCACAAACCAACGGCAGCGTGTGAAGTTCGCGGACCAACCTGAAAAGTTTCTTGAATCGGTAAAGCTATTGTCCCCTATCAATTCTGCAAAATGCAAACGCACGTGCGCGTCCTATGCATTTCCTTCCTCCGGCAGCTTGTCTTCCTTAGGTCGATTACCGCTAAATCTCTATGTTATGTATATTCATATGCCTAGGAAATGGCCCTGGACTTCGAAATCAAGCGCCTCTATGCCGTGGCTGCTTCTCCTGAGCTTTACCCTGTCATGGTCCAACTCGGCACGGTAAGAGAAGATATGAAAGGATTGGAGAATGCGATGTATACAATGGTGGTAATAGACTTACATTCGTGTGCGCTGTTGAGTTCGTATCCTCCTTTCTGCCTGTGTAAGCCGGTTTTAGGGCCTTGACCACTCCATTTTTTCCTTCACCTCACCGCCTCCCTTCCACCTCCTTACACGCCACCACCTACAACACAGGTTCGGTCCTTGCTCGGCCTCTTAGCGCACGACAACACCGACGTGAGTTTGGCAGTGGTGGGGCTCCTAGTGGAGCTGACGGACTCGGACACGGGCGAAGAAGCGCCAGACGAGATGGGCCATCTCGTGGATGCCCTAATACAAAACCAGGGCCTGGAATTGCTGGTGCAAAACCTCGGGAGGCTGGACGACACCGGCGGCGACGGTGCAAGTGGCGGGGGCGGTGGGGGCGGTGACGACACGGAAAAGAGCGAAGGGGTGTACGCGACCTTGAACGTGTTGGAAAACTTGCTCGACTTTCGTCCCGTAGAAGTGGCCTCAAGCTTGAACACCAAGACGGGAGCCCTCAAGTACCTGCTCAAGAAACTCAAACAGCGCAAGTTCGACAACAACAAGCTGTACTGCGCTGAAATTTTGGCCAGCCTCCTTTCGTGCGACCCACAGGTAATGGAAAAGGAATTTTGCTTTTATCTAAGTAGACGGTCGATTGATATGAAACAAAGAAAGGACCAATTGATTCTTCCAGAGCCATTTCGAATCTCGGTTTCAACTCGCAAACACCCCCCTTTTCTTTTCTCCAAAAAATAAATAAATGCAATTCTCCCTGCGCTCACGTATACATCTTTTTGTTCCGTTTCCATCTTTTCAAACATACTTTGTTCCGTGCTTCAAAAAGGGGGCGCGCCGCTTAGGGGAGTTGAGCGGAGATGGCGTGGACGAACTCCTGCAAGCGGCGGCGTATTACCGCAAGCGCCAGCCAGCTTCAGCCGAAGAAGCAGAGCTGGTGGAGAACTTGTTCGATGCTTTGGCATCGGCTCTGACTACCCGGGAGAACCAGGGGCGATTCCGCCACTCGCAAGGGTTTGAGCTGATGGTGCGGTGCATGAAAGAAAAGAACCATGCGGGCACGTGCGCCCTGAAAGTGCTCGATTTTGCCACCCAAAACAACCCCACCAATTGCGAAGCTTTCGTCGCGAGTGGGGGTCTTAAGGTGCTGTTTCCAGCCTTCATGGGCCGCGGAGTCGTGAAAGCTTGCTTGCGCCAAGCGAGCAGCAGCAAGGGAAGTGGTGGCAACCAAAAGGGCCAGAAAGGGGGTGCCTCATACACTCGCATGGGCGATAAAGCCGAGGCAATGGAGGCAGAAGCGGCCGCCGAAATGTCGGCCATCTCCGTGGTGGCTACTCTCTGCGTGCAGCTGCAAGTGGGAGCCAACGCCACTACAGGGGGTGGCAAAACGGCGGGGGACGACGCTCTGCCTCGGCTTGTGGCCAAGTTCTTGGAAGACGGCGCCGTCAAGGTGCGCGTTTGCGTATGCGTGTTTGAGAGAGGAAGAGGAAGAGTTGTACAGCGCCATATTTCAATGATAGAAACCTAAAATATGTACGGTATCTGGCTGCCTTTAAATACCTACTGCCTTTGCTTTGAAGAAGTTCGTTCATTTCGTTACGCATGTGTGCAATGGCACAAAAATAGGTCGATCGCCTCGCTGAACTCTTCCTCGAGTATTCGGGCAAAGTCAAAGGCTTCGACCTTCGCGCTGCGCGAGGCGACTTCGATGACGACGAGGACGACGACGACGAGGAGGAGGACGAACAGGCACGCATCGATGCCAAGCGCCTTCGCGCTGGCCTCTACACTTTACAGCTGCTCGCTGCCATTGCCGCCACGGTACAACAAGGCTCTGCTGTTGCTGTTGTTGGATGTATAGTCCTTGTTCTTTGCGGCAGCACCTCTTAATTTGCATCCATCTGAATTGACACGCTTCACGTGCTCTTGACCATTCTTAAAATATCTCTCATTTTAGGTGGCAGTGCGCAGCGCGACTGGCCGAGAAAAACTGAAAGCAAAACTCTTCGAGAAAGGGCACCGCCTCAACGAGGTGAGAAATGAACTAACGCAGTTCAAAGCACCCAATTATAAAAGACTAGAACAAAGGATGGCAGATGTTGTAGTAGTTGTAGTCGCTGACCAGGCACTGAGTGCACACTACTGTCGAATAGCCTGAGCGTTTGAAACATAAAAGTAAAGTTGTCTTTTGTCTCCTTGCAAGTATGTCTTTTACATCACCCTTCTTTTTCACCACCCTAAAAAATGGTATGTTCAACACACCACTATCCAATCACCACACAGGTGCGGCAAGTGTTGATGGGCTATGCTGCCTCGCTTAGCCAAGCATCTGAGGACGCAGACGCCGCCACCAAGCAAGCCGCCAAAGACGAGGACAAGGCGCGGGTGAGCACTGGGGCGGAAGAAGGCGAGCTCGACAGCGGAGGATTGGGCGGTTACGCGTTGGCGACACAGGAAGCGAATGCCTTAGCGGCCAAACAGGTGTTTGAATACTCATATTATACTAGGACGCTATCACCTGCTACTAGTAGGTTCAGCAGAAGGGTTCTCCCCTGTGCTCAACTCTCTTTTTCAACGTGTATGTGGTTTGAATTGATGCTTACTGGTGGCGTGTGGCGCACTACTCTTTCTTTCCTGTTGAATTTCATTACTCGAAGAAGGAGAAGTTGGCATGAAAAGACAATGACCTGCTTCTGCGTTCTGTTGACATTTCCTCTGTATTTTCTTCAGGTGTCAGAAGTGACGTCTCGCTTGGCGTCAACCTTCCCTGTCGAGGCCGAGGAGGAACCGGCACATGTAGACGCGGAAAGCGTGTTCAAAGCCGCAGTCGCTGCCCTGGAGGCGAAGCAAGGCGGTGTTGTTTACACCGCTGCGAATCCTGGTAGCTTCAACGCGGCTAAGCATGTGCCTCAAGTTACGATGTTGCACGATGGTGGCGGTGCGAGCTCATCTTCAGCAGAAGTGAAAGACGAAGAAGAAGCAAGCTCACCGCAAGGAACGAAGCAGCAGCGGTGCAAAGTGAGCGTACCACACGGGATGGCGGAAGACCATTTCATCGCGTATTTGTGGGCCAAAGATGCGGTGTCAGGGCAAATGTTAGCGGGCGCGCAGCTGGGGCCCGACGATGCACCTGAGCTCGTGTTTGACCTTCCCCCCTCTGATGGGGTGAAGGCACGTGCTTCGGTAGTGGGCTATGCAGCCTGCAACCAGCACGGCGTTTGGCAGTCGGATGTTAAGCCATAAGCTTGGGAGCGGGATTAGTTTCAGTCCATCTTTTCGTCTTTGCTCATTGCTCTCTAGGGAGAGGGCCCAAGGCCTTTTCTTCATCGGCTCTTTAAAATTTGGAACTAAGAGAGGCATTAACAAAACCCAAATGCGGACTTCCATTGAGAGCAGCTGGCTGATAATACCGGGCTCGGGCTTGGCGAAAGGCCTTCGCTAATATAACTATCTCCCTTCTATGGCGAGAGCTCAGGTGCTCAGGTTCAGACTGGCCCACTGGCTATATGGGTTAAATTCAAATGTCAAATATGGATAAGGAAAGCTGGTAGCTAACGAATGACCTCCAAAACGGCGCAGAACGAGTTTGGAGTAATGCATGAATGGCATTGGAAATAATAAATTGACGTTGACTTGGGCCGGATGGCGGGCGCGATAGAAGTCTCGGGGTGCAGACGCCAAACCCCACATATCGCACTACAAAAAGCACAGCAGAAAGGAGCTGCGGTCTGAAGACATTTTAGCCCTTTTTATCTACGCGCATTTGAGCAAAAGGCTTACGATTCTACGCAGAAGCGCCCCATTTAGAATGTGCAACCAACCACCAGGTTCACTCTGGCTGGATCAAGGAAGCATGCTTGGATTTAGAAACCGCTGAACCTGTTATATAAAAAGAGGAACGAGCGTCAGGTGATCAAGGAAAACGAGATAAAGCAAGGTAAGAAAAATACCGCACAGTAAGCTACAATTTGAGTCTCAGGCAGATGACTTACGCGTTGAACTGCTGTTGCTGCTGCCGCTGTTGTCCTTGCTGCTGTTGTTGAAATGCATTCGGCATCATGCCATTATTTGGCTGCTGGCCTGGGAAGGCACCTCCTAGGCCGTTTCCATTGGGAGCTGCACCCATCATCACTGCTCCAGTAGAACTACTTCGGGGCATTGCCCCGTGCTGTTGCTGAGGATGGCCACTCATGCTGCCGGCTGTCAAATTTGCCCATGGGTCAGCTCCTCCTCCCTGCATGGACGGTGGCGGTGACGTGGATGTGGTTGAGTTCACAGCAAAAGGGTCTAATTCAAAGGCAGCCGCAGCTGAAGGCGCCACTGGTGTAGAGGCGGGCTCTGAGAAATCGAAGAGGTCTCCTCCGCTAGTGCTTTCAGCATTAGAAGGTGAGGACGAAGGCGCAGCTGCGGGGGGTGAAAACTCTTTTCCTCCTGCGTGGCGAGGGGAGTCTCCGAAGCCTCCTAGCAGGTCACTGGTGCCATCTCCAGAAGGGGCATACGGAGGCGGCGGTGAGGAATCCTGTTCGGCTGCCGCAGCGACCGCAGCTGCTGCCGCTCCACTATCCACTAGCACTGAGGGCCGGCGTAAAGTGCGACTCTGGGTTGTACTTTGCGCCGCTGGTGGTATTGCTGACGATGGTGCTGGGGAGGGATTGGAACTGTTGGCTGTATTTTGAGAGGCTGCGACACTCGCTTTTTGCGCAATGAGAGCGGCAATCTGTGGGTCGTGTTTTTCGCGTGCTACCTTGGCAACAACTGAACCCTCGAACAGAGGGACTGTTGCATCTGGCTCGCGCACATCCATCCAGACCGTGCGGTTCCCGAGTTGGGTTTTGAATCGAAACAAGTAAACACCGGGAAGGGGAAACGCCTAGACAGCGACGAGAGTATCATAGAACAAGTTAGCGATCAATAGGCGGCTATCAAAAGAACTAAATATCAGAGTATTTTTAGCAATAGACTCACGCTAATGATGTGCTTCAAGAGGATGCCCTGGGCAGGCGCGCTCGGCAGACGGAATACGTTAGGATGAGCTGGATCGTCGCCATCGCTTGGAATGTGATACCGTACCACTGGAGGCGCCATGTCTAAGCTATCTACTCTTCAAAGTGTGAATGCCTTAACAACAAGCTGGCAAAATCAGGGTAATAGATCGAGCTTGAATGACCTATCGATGGCTTAAGAGGTAGAGCCGGCAGAGGAGCCGTCTTGCTTGATCCTATTTGGAGAGAAAAGAAAGAAAGCACGAAAGCACGAGCAAAATCTCTATTCTTGTCTGTACTACATTCGAGTTCAGGTTTAAATGACGACGACACAACGCTGCTGACTGCTGACGATGCTTCTTCTTTTTCCTTCCCCCAGTTTTAGTTCTCGTCATAAGGTTTTCATGTTCTCATGCACTTTCTCGTCTTTCTGCATTTTCGTAGCTTGTTGGGAGCCTAAAGCCTGAAGCCCCCGTTTGCCCAGATCCCAGATATAGAATTAGCTCAAATACTCATCATTTTGAATCAATCAATCTGGCATGAGAGCGTTTCTGATGATCGTCGCTTCAGTCGCGTTCAGACTAGCCGTAAGTACCGCTATTCATCCCTCATCTCAAGTCTCACGATGATGAACTCATGTGTTGCCATCTCGGTTGCCATAGAATGCGACAAACGTAATTGAACTTGACGAGTCAAATTACTATTTGGCAGCCAATGGAAGCAAAAATCTATTAGTAAAGTGAGTGTGCAGGCAATAGGCTGTTCTTGGATGTGAAAAATCTCCCACTCAGCTACGCCTTCTGCCAAACCTTTGCAGGTTTTATGAACCAGATTGTTACATGTGTGAAGAGCTCGAACCAGAATTTGAGTTTGCAGCTTCGAAGTATGGCGAGAGCGATGAGATCTTATTTGCACGCGTCAACGGCAGAGCTGAGCCTAAAATTGCTGAAGCACTCGGCGTCAAGGCTTATCCTGTCTTCAAATTTTACAACAAAGGCAGTTCAGATCCGGTGAGAGTTTTACCTTTCACTGAGCGCTCATAATAGATTCTGATATCTACTCGACTACTCTCATGGTTATTGCATTAATTGTTGCGATGTATTCTCTGCTGGCGGCGATGTTGTTTGCCCAGACGCCATTTTATTACGTACACTACAATGGCCGCCACGGCCATACCTTCATGAAAAAAGTGAACGAGCGCCTTGGGAGAGAGCCACATCCCGAGTTATGAGGTTGGTCTTGGCTCAGCTGCAGCTTTTGTTGATAGGCTTCTAATCTTCTTCCGTGTGCTCTTCGTCAAAAGGAACGCTAGGGAACTGCTGCATGATTTATCTTATTAGGTATAACCATTCTAGCAGGGTTGAGACAAGGGTATCTACATCTGGGTGCCAGCTCTTGTACTAATATGAAAAAAATATCAGCAAGGTGCTTCCGAAACGTTCTTTTCATTTCGCACGTCCATTCCTCCATTCAATGTGGGTCCAT
>Ga0307979_1001044_pt1 | contig 19623 bp, 20 predicted proteins | sample OrgLakmetage1058_FD_201833 | JGI IMG/M metagenome (GOLD analysis project Ga0307979, IMG submission 201833) | Saline water microbial communities from Organic Lake, Antarctica - #1058 | ecosystem: Environmental > Aquatic > Non-marine Saline and Alkaline > Saline | place: Antarctica: Organic Lake...
CTCGCCCTAATATACGGTATATACCACCGTATTTACCGTATTTACTTAATTATTTACTTATTTGGGTCAAAACTGTTACTTATTTTTACGAACCCTACCCTACTCTCGACTCGACTCTTCGCAAACAAAAATGGCGCCTTGCCGAATATTTAAAGCTCCCGACCTTTAGACTATTCATGCTTCGGCAGCACCAAGAGTACTGGACAATGAAATTGTTAAGTGAAATTTGCATGTTCACTGTATTGCTAGCCACGCTAGCCGCAGCAAGCGACGACGATGGCATCGACTCAACTGACGAGAAAGCGGACGAAGGAGGCACACCAATTTACGACTGGAGCCATCATCGGTGGGGCTCCGCCGAAACGCTTACGTCTAGCTTTCTGTTGGTCTTCATAGGGCTGTTTGGATTCTCCGTCGTGTCTTCTTACTACATCGGCCATGTAGTTCGCTGCACGCTCTTTCCAGAGGTGACTTCTTCAGCTAATGCTTGCGCAAGCCGGCTGCTTCGACAGAGTATCCATGAGAAAAAAGCATTCAGTGTAGCTAGATTTAGCTCATCGTACATCTAAGTTATTGATACACTTAACTATGTAGCTTGCGTTACCAACTTATCCTGACACGGACTTCATATTTGAGTTTCTAATTTGATTTCTGAAAATCTTTTCAGGCGGCTGTTGTGCTCACTATTGGTATGATCGCAGGCGGCCTCGCCATTTTGATGGTATTTGACTTGATGTTTCAACAAGATCAATGATGTCTCTATACGATTTTGTCGTTAGACAGATCCGCGCGCTTTCTCTCTCTCCGCTAGGACTTGGTTTTTGCGCTTGCAGTATCTCCGTGCGACTCTCTAATGGAATTATTTGTATATTGAATTTGCGAACAGGATCCGGATGGGAGCGTGGTCGAAGATTTGATGCAATTTTCGCCCACCGTCTTTTTCGTGGGCTTGCTGCCTCCCATTATATTTACGTCGGGCTACACGGTAAGGGAAAACTGAGGCATCTCCCATTTCGTGAATTGCTACTGAAGAATTTTATTGGTGCCACCAACAGCTGATTTTGACTGAACTATCAAAATATCTTTCGAGTTGCCAACAGTAAATGTTTCATGATTAAACCGCTACCTCTCACTTTCTGATTTCTAGTGTCTACGCGTATGTCTTTTCCGCGTGTTTTAGGTTCACAAAAGGCACTTCTTTCCGAACTTTGGAGCGATCGCTGCTTACGCCGTCGTAGGCACCCTGTTTTCCACTTTGTTCATTGGGTTCATTCTTTATGGCCTCAGCGCCGGCGGGGTGCTCCTCTCGGGCGATCACAACACCCCATCCTTGCAGCTCGCTGAGTGCTTGACCTTTGGGGCGCTGATCTCGGCGACCGATCCGGTGTCCACGCTCGCAGTCTTTGCCGAGCTCAAAGTTGACCCCAACCTGTTTTACCTGGTGTTCGGGGAATCGGTGAGTCCAAAGCTTCCCGGAAAAAAATAAAAAGAATTTTAAGAATAAATGCGCGCTATTGTCATGCCTCCAACTCATCTATTAACATATTGCTTGTTCATTCCATTGGTGCCATCGACACATGTGACCCTCCTTTCGTACATGCGCAGGTGCTGAACGACGCCGTGGGCGTGGTGCTCTTCAACACTTTCGCCAAGTTCGTGGGCTACGACCACGGGGTGGACACGGTGTTCATTGCGGCGGCCGACTTTCTGTTCATCTTTGGCGGGTCGCTGGTGGTGGGGTACCTCGTGGGCTGCCTCGCGGGCTTGGCCACCAAATGTGTCAACTTCCGGGACGACAAGGTAAGAGGAGAGAATGCCTCCGCAGACTTTTTTTTTCTTTTTTTCTTTTTTCTGCTTTTGAAATGTTGTAAGCTCAATTTACGATAATGCCATTTCGTGGGTCTACTTGGGCTCTTCCTTGCTCCGTTTTTGCTTTATTTTATTGTTCGTTCTAACTCAGGTGGTGGAAATGGGGGCTTACGCGCTGCTCATGTACCTGCCTTACTTCGTGGCCGAGGCCATTGAAATGAGCGGGATTGTGGCCACCCTGTTTGCGGGCATGACCTGCCGCCACTACGCGCACGCCAATCTTTCGCCAGACTCGCAGGTGTGTATCACGAGCCAATCACCACGTTGCGTGAATTTGCAGTAGTGTATGTTGCTGCTGCTGCTTGCGGCTTCGATTCTGCCCTGTACGCAGCCTGCTTGATCTTTTTAATTGTGTTTTGAACTTCTATACACTGCGGCTTCACTCGAATTAAGAGTGTGACCAAACATCTTCCTGGTCTCAATACCAATCAATTTGCTGCCGATTGACCTTGCCTCTTTCGACAATTCGCTATGTGAATGCTCTATTTGTCTCGTTTTTTTCTTTCTCTTTCATGTGCTAGGCTACCGCTCTCTTTCTCTTCAAGCTAGCTGCGTACGTCACAGAAACCGCCATTTTCTTAGCGCTTGGCTTGTCGGTCAGTTAACATGATGGTGCTGGTGATGGCATGATCATTCAAAGTCTTCTTTTGCCAGTATAGCGGTTGAGTCTACTTTCTGCTTGCACCAATCGTCCTTTTCTTGCTCACACCTGCGTTATTGTATCCCTCGTCTCGTGCTTTGCTGCTGGTCTCTTGACAGGTGTTTCGCTTAGACTTCAGTGACTCGTACGACGGTGGCCTCATTGCGTGGGCCATTGTGCTCTGCCTCTTGGCCAGAGCTTTTCATGTTTATCCGCTCTCGTTTCTCCTCAACCGGTGCGTCTTGCGGCATCGTTTGTACTTATGCTTCGGATTGAAGTCGTTTCAAGATATTCTCGTATTGCGCATGCCATATGACATCCTTTCGCCTTCTGAACTCCTCCGCAGCTCCCAGTATCTTTCCTTGTTGCTCGTACCCTCTCACAGTTTGCCTGCTCCTTCTCCAATCTCTCTTCCCTCCTCCTGAAAGGGCGCGAGGGCCTCACGAGGGGCGCATTGAGGCCAACCAGCAGCACGTGATTTGGTTCAGCGGCCTCCGGGGCGCCGTGGCGTTCGCTTGCGCTCAGGTCTTCCCGGACGCCAACGGCCACCGCGAGCTGTTCCTCATCACCACCATGAGCGTAGTGCTCTTTACGGTGTTTACCATGGGCTGCGGCACGGTGCCGGTCCTCAAGGTGATTTGTTGCAGAATTTTAGAACTGCAGAGGAGCATTTCTTCCTTGGGTCTCATGGCGTTTTTAACTTTTCCTGTCGCTGCATTCAGTATTTTTGCCCTTTTTTTCTCTAATGCATTACTTACTTCTGCAATCGTTAAGTCCTCTGCTCTCCTGTGCTGACTTTCTGTTTCATTCAACTTTGACCGTCGTGGCAGTATCTTCGGATCGAAACGGGCGTGGACGAGCACCGCGTAGGCGCGCCGCCGCCGTCGTCGGTTACTATGCGGTGCCTCGAGTTCGACCACCGATACGTCATGCCGGTGCGAATACTACTCAAGCAGAACCCCCATCTTGATGACCGTGATGAAAGTGGCGCGCCTTAATTGATTTTAAAGCTAGCAGTGTATGCTTTTGTGTGTGACATTTGTTTTGACACTTCCTCAATCTATTTTATTTTTGCACATGAGCCATGCTTATGCTCTTCCTATTAATCCGTTGGTGTTGTCTTTTTCACCGTGCTTCTTTAGCTTCTCACCGGCTACCAGCCTGGAGGGGCTTGGATTCGCGAGCAGCACGAGTTGAGGCAAGAAGCAGTTTCCACGGGCGAGGGTGAAGAAGGAGGCGACGAATACAATGGAAACATTGGCCACGAGGAGCTCAGCGACGGTAACAGTGGCAATGGCGGCAGTAGCCGCAGCGCCAGCACGGGCAGCAGAAGCAGTAGCACAAGCAGTACAGGCAGCAGTAGCGGCCCAGGGCTTGGCTTGGCTTCAAGAGGAGCGGCTGCTGCGAGTGGAGGCCGAGGAGGACGCGTAGCGCAGCATGAAACAGAGCTCGCGTCTTCGTCGTCGTCGTCTTCGTCGTTGTCGTTGTCGAAAACCCTGAGCCAGCAGAGTGCACCATGGGTGCGGCTGCCGGGAAGTCCGCCTGGCGTAGATCCAGACACAACTGAGGAGGCAACCACGGCTCTCGCCTGAAGATTATAAAGAGAAAGAGAAATACTGAACCGAGAGGTGTTAGTAAGGAACCTGAATTAATAGATATTTATATTTTCAAATGTGAATTGAACTAAAAAGGAAAGAGAGAAAGCTGAAACCTGGAAGCACGGAATTCCCTACCCCTAAGAACTAGGGACTTAGAACCAAGCGACTCTTTTCAAGAGCCAAAGGCCAAAGGATCAAAGTCTACAAGGCAAACCGAGTCCCAAGACCAAAATTTCGCCTGAACGCAGAGGCAGAGGCAGAGGCATCCACCATCCATCCTTGCATCACCCCACCGCTCTTCCCTCTTCAACGGAGTATTAAAAGATCAGAAAATGCTTTATATTAAATGGAATTTCGACCGTGGTTCGTGGTGGTCGTCGTTTTTTGTACCTATGCAGTACTGTAGTACAGATTTGTTGTACATGTGCAGATGTGTAGCAAACAAAAATACAAGGCGGACCACGGGCACAAGAAAGGACACGCACCACGGGCACTACACGGGGAACTCATCCACGGGCACCTCAAGGCCCCGCACTGAGGTGCTAAGAACACGCACCTACTCATCCGCAGCAAACACACTGCTCCGAAGCCGCGCATCGCGCGGGCACCTGAACTTGTTCTGAGAATTTTGAGATGATACCAACAAATGAAACGTTGCATCAACCATGATGGCACGGTGTCATGAGTCATGAGGATATTTGATACTTTGAAGCACGGCACAACGCCCGCATCTTCTTTTAGTAATGGCATATATTAGCGAGCCGTCGAATTCTACACACGCCCGCCTAGGCCTCTCTAATTTTCCTGAGGGTCTCTAGCAACCACGACTCCTGACTCTATTGGCTTAATCAACAATTTCACCAAGATATTCGCGTTTAAAATCTAGAAGCACCAGGGGCTGTACCGCGCACACTTCATACTGAAGCAATGGAAGGTCATGCTAGTATTTCTAATGGAATTGTGGTTGTTTTAGATATTGGCTCTTCGTCAATACGAGTCGCAGCCTTTAAACCTAGCCCTGATCGCGGAAGCGCACCAGTTCTTATTGATGGATCCCTGGCAGCAATGCCCTGCACCTTGAATGATGCTGGGGAGGGCGATTCACTAGAAACAAAACGGTGCCTAGAGGCGTGCATTGACTTTTGTTTGGTAGGTCTTCGCCAGAACTATCAGCTGCGAACATCTGCAAGCGAGGAGAGCCCGCCTCTCAAGGTTGCTGCTGTGTGTTGTGCTAGTTATGCCATGTCCTGGCTCGGAGTGAACTCTACTACTGGCCACCCTTGTACGCCTGTGTTTACCTACGCTAGAGCAGACCCAGGTGCGCCAGCAGCAGTGGAAGCATTGCGTGCACGAGTGGGGTCCAGTGATAAACGCGCTTTGAGACGACTTTACGCAGAGACGGGCGTGCCTCTTCATGCAGCCTACGCGCCTGCTCTGCTGTATCAATTGACTGCCGCGAGCTGCAGTAATGGTGGCAGCGGCGGCAGCAGCAGCCATGTTGACAGCCCTGCCAGTGGGGTGGCAGCAAACACAGTGTGGCAAACAATAGGGGCGTGGGTGCTAGCGCAATGGTGCGGATTAGCTAGCATTCCACTGAGCACGAGCGAAGCATCTTGGACTGGTTTATTGCACGTGCACAAGTGCGAGTGGCACACTGAGCTCGCAACATTCTTAGGCCTCGTGCTCCCGCCGTTGCCTAGAACGGGACTTTCGGACACGCCATCTTTAAGAGCGGCAACTAACATTACTAATACATCAAAAGCAGATCCTGCATCGAATACTCCGAATCCATACGCTGGTCATCTGCCACCCGTGGTAGACTACGCCGCCACTAACCTAGGGTTAGCCTTGGCACCTGCCTGGGCTGCGCGGTGGCCAGAGCTGGCTCATGCTCGTTTGCTGCTACCCGTGGGCGACGGAGCTTGCGCGAACGTGGGGACTGGATGTGTGGACGCCACGAAGCTTGCATGCACAGTTGGCACCAGTGCGGCGGTGCGAGTGGTGCTTCCAGTGCCACCTCCTTTGCCGCTCGGCCCTCCTCTCGGCCTTTGGTGCTACCGCATCGATTGCAAACGGGTACGTTTAGTTACAGATACAAAGGCCTCAGTGCTTCATTCTCTTGTCTTTATTCAATTCCTACTTTCTATGTATATTGCTGGTGAGTGTTTGTGATTTAGAATTGTATCTACCCTCAATAGGTGCTACTGGGCGGTGCAATAACAGACGGTGGAGCCTACGTGTCTTGGCTGCGCGCTTTACTTGGTCTCGAAGATGACGTTGCGTTTAATGAGGTGCTAGCTGACGCCGCCACTGCCGAGGTTAAGAGACAGATGGATAGAGAGAGTGAAACGAATGAGATGAATAAGATAATTCAGTGTTTTCTTAGTTTGGTTCGATTTTCAATCGTGTACAAGGGTGCTTGTGTATACTATCATCCATTAATTTACCTCGAACTCTCTCCTTCACACTAACTATACTTCCAATTTCTCGTTGTTGGCGTTCAAACTTACAAATGCTTGGTGGTTGGTTGCAGGACCATGGAGTAAGCGTGCTTCCTTTCCTGGGGCCGGAGCGAAGCATCGGTTGGCATTCCACAGCCACGAGTTGCATCGCGGGCCTGACACGTGGCACCACCCAAGCGCAGGTTTTGATAAGATTACCTCCTTCAATTTTCTATTCCTTTTGTATCTTCCTTTTTTCTGTACGCCTCTCTCTCGCCTCATGTAATTTCAGTGAAGCGATATCTTTTTCTATCATTTGGAACTCGAGAGTCCACAGCAATATTAGCGATGATGCAAGTCAGAGGTAGGAAGCACGTACAGTACTATCTCTACTTGGGTTCATTGTCGTACTTCTATGCTTCTCTGATTGCTCAACACGTTTCAATAAAGGTGCTGCGGGCGGCTTTAGACAGTATTGCGTTGCGGCTAGCAGCCATCGTGAATCTCCTCGAGCCCTTTCTTGGTGGGCATAGTGGAATTGATAGGGCTCAAAGCTCGCCTAGACCCAATAATGCTGCCCTTTGGGCAAGTGGCGGTGCTCTCAGCAACAACCCACTGTGGCGTCAGATCGTAGCAGACGCCACCAATCGGCCAGTGGTAGGAAGCAAGGGTTCGGGCATAGAAACGCTTACAGGGTGCGCTATTCTTGCTCATGAGGCTTTATCTGTTCACGAGATGAATTGCAATGGTAACGGTTGTGGTGGCGGCGGTGTCAATGTCGATAATGGTAGCAAACGCAAGAACGTTGCCGGTAATGTATTGGAGGAACATGATTCGAATCCCATAAAGTCTTCAAGAACTACTGCAGAGACGACTACGACGACTACGATAAGAGCGACTACAATGGCCACTTCCGCCTCTCACAATGGTCCGACACCTCCAGTATCAATGACAAAACAAACGATAAAAACAGAGCGCGAAATTGCTCGGCATGAAACTGACGTGGCTTGGCCCAGAATACTTCGAGCAACATTACCAGACGGCCCGTCATCTTATGATGCCATGGCGGCTGCGCAGAATGAGCTCTACGAAAGCGTGCTTGGCCCAACTTCAGACTTCAAGCGTTGGTATGGGGACGAGCACGGCGCGACTGACAGCTAAAAGGTTTAATACTTTGCTGATGATGATGACATGACTCGTTTGTTAAGTTATTATTTCGAATTCGGCTAGTGGCCAATGCGGAGTAGCAGAAGTAGCTCGTTTATTCCCGAGATTCAGCCTCATTTGGTCTCAGGTTCTGTTTTTGCGTTCCATTATTCCTTGCCCGTTTCCTACGTACTAGCATTATCTGCGAGTAATTGGGAATATCCGATATTGGGTTGTGAGTAGTGGCCCTCTAATTTTTACGCCAATAGGCCAATGGGGGATAGAAGGTAAAAGGAATCCAATAGGAACTTTAGAATTTATTCTTAATATTGGCATTCGAATTACTGCCCAAATTCAAGTGAAGTAAGTGACTTAAGTCACTGCGGCGTTGAAAATACAGACTACGGGCCAACCACATCTAGTAGTTAACACCTGAGCTACTTGTCTTCAGCTTTCGCTTTCGAAGGGCGTTCTTCATCCCAGCTTGCGTCACTGTTGTCACTCTCCGATGAATCCGCGCCTGCGACGCTCAGCCGCCGCCTTGAGATCGCTTTCGCAGCATTCTTCGCCTGCGCCCGAGGGGAGACCACCTTGGCGCCACTGCTACTGTCGGCCCCAATTCCCCCCTTGGGTTCGGCTCGACGAGCAGCTTTCTGGCGTTCAGCCGCCATCCTCTGACGATCAACCTTGGCCCGGCTCTGCTTGAAGGACTCAATGAACTGCTTCATAGCCCCAAACAGCTTTTCGCTGCCGCACACTCGGGCGTCTTCGCCGAAGTAACCCGCCAGTTTCGCGACGGCGCTCGACATGCTGCTAACGTCCGCTGTGGCCGCTTCCACCTGTGGCCTGGCCGTGTCGGCGAGGGTGGCAACGCGCGATGCGTACGCTGCCAGCAGCAATGGGTCAATTGCAGCGCTAGAGGATGATGAGGAGGCCCCGGACGCTCCTGCACCAGCACCAGCAGCTGGGGCAGCTGTGGAATCAGCACTGTCAGTATTTGAAGTAGCTTCTTGTGCTTCGCGTTGCGCAATGGCCGCTTCTTTGTCGAGCATGCGAACTCGCTGCTCCAATCCTTGCAAGTCGCGCTCCACCTGTTGGCAAAGTAGTACACATGTGAATTTCCACGCAGAAGAGGAAAGCAAACCATCAACATGAAAAGTGGCCGAGAGTGTGTTTCACCAGGGTTAGGGAGGTCGCAAGTGAGCAAAAAGAGGGAGCACTTCCTTCGATAGCAAGCGTGTAACAACAAAAATAAGATTCACTGTACCTCACGGCTGGGCGTCCGGGCAGCGGCCTCTAAGCTTTTGAATTCACCGGGAAATTCCAGGAGCGGCGCGTGCCCTTTGTCCAAGCACAGATTTACCACATAGTCCAACACCTTACGAAGAAGACAGCCGGTAGTGTGTGTAAATGGCGAGAGAAAAGGTCAGAGGAGAGGTGAGGAAGTTCGGACTAGGCAACCTTTAAGAAATGTGTAGTCAAGTTGGACAATTCAATTCACTGATCGTTTGCATGCAAGGAATTTTCTAATTGATATTAGCGAACGCTTAACGTAACATCCACTGATGGTCCGGTTTTCCAGCTCGTACCGTGGTTTTCTTGTCGGCACCCTTGGTGGCCACCAATTTCAGCAACGAGTCCAGGGTGATCCCGCTGGCTTGCCCGCCTTTTTTGCCTTCGTTCATGATGTTGCCAATCACCAGCATTTGCCGCAGCACCAGCGCGAGGCCTTTCGAGGCCATGATGTCTTCGGCGGCGGTCCGCACGCACGCGCACCGCTCGCCCAGGGCGCTCCGGCTGGCCGGCAAATGCAGCTTGGTGGCAAACACTTGCAGGCGCTGCGGCAGCCTCGGAAACCGGGTGCACGCATAGGCAAACGCCTCCGCGGGGCCCAGGCTAGCAGGGTCGCCCCGAAACGACTGCAGCTTCCGGGCTTCCTCGGCGGTGGGCATCAGCTCGGCTAAAGCTTCAAGGTTGTCGGCCGTCAAGTCGCGATCGTCTTGCTCCAGCACCGCCACACACAGGGCTTTGTACCGAAAGGAGGGCGACGACAATGAAGACGATGAAGAAGACGTCGGAAGTGTCGCAGCACGTGCTGTAGAAGTGGCCGAGGTAGGGGTTTGTGCCGGGGTGTCTCCCGCAAAGGCCTTGAATTGCGCCAAGGCAATCGCCATGTTGTTGGCTCGTTTGGCGTCTAACAGAGGCGCCCCTGCTAACGCTGCGTTCCCCCCTTTGCCCCCATTCCCCGCCCCACCGCCGCTGCCATTGCCACCGCCGCCTGCGATTGAGCCTCGTCGCAAGAAGCCCGCGGCGGCTCCAGCAGGCGGCGCCGCACTGAAAATGGCTTGCAGAGTTTCTAAGTGGTCGGCGCCCAGAGAGACTGGCGCGACGCCGTCACTGCTGCCACCTTCGTCGTTCAAGCCACCGCCCCATACCGTGCCTGCGACAGACTCGGTGGAGAGAGCTTCCCAATGGACGTTGATCAAATTGGCTTTCGCGGCCTTGTCTTTCTTGCCCTTCTTCTTCTTGCCGTCCTTGCCCGGTTTTGGCTCTTTTTTCTTCTTCTTGGGTCGAGGCGTGACGGGTAACCCATGCGCTTTCTTGAAGATGGCCAATTGTTGCATGTCGACGCCTTCTAGGGTCATTTTGTGAACCACTGACGCTGGCGGCACGCCCATCGAGGCCATCTTCACGAATTTCCCTAGCTGTGGATCCTCTCGCAGGACGGCTTTATCAACCAAGGGGACATCGTCGTCAGCGCCACCATCTTCCCCTTCTTCTTCGTCCTCACTTTCACTTTCGCTGCCATCGTCGCTACTATCATCATCATCGTCGTCACCACCCCCATTGCCCGAAGCCTTTGCATCAGCTTTTGCGGCCTCTTCTGGTGTGACGAGCCCAAAGCAAAGCTCGAAGCGCCGGGCTTCACCGGTGGCGACCCCTTCCGCGGTCATCTTGTTGCGCACCGCAGGCGCCGGCACGCCCATCGCTGCCATTTTCACGTATTTCGCAAGCACGGGATCTTCTCGTAAGGCATCTTTGGTTTCCACTACTGGCAGGACTAACGGACCAGCTGCCGCAATTGCTGTATCTTTCGAGGACGTTTTCTTCTTTTTCTTCTTCTCCTTGGGCGCAGTAGAGGTTGTTTTGGCTGCCTTCTCTGCTGCACCCTCCTCGTGCCCCTTGCTCTCGGGCTTAGCATCGACCTTTCTTTCACTTTTCTGAGGAGGTGGGTCGTCTTTCCGCGGAGCCACCGTTGACCCATTCGACGCATTTCGAGCAGCCAGCATACCCATGAGCGCAGCACGAGGATCGCTGTTCCCTGCTTCACCTGCTCCGGTGTCCCCGTTCGCTTGTTTGGCCAGAAGGGCAGAAGGCGGAGGTGGAATCGAAGGCGGTGGCCCCATGGTCATTTTCTTCGCAGGTCCTGGGGCAACCGCCGCAGTTTTGGTGGAAGATGCAGCGGCGGCTGAGTCGCTCTTGTGATCTTCATGGATGGCTTCGCGCTTCGGTTCTGCCTTCTTGACACTCATACTTTCGCCATTGCCTTGGCGAGCTTGCAGGGCAGCCATAAGAGCAGAGCGGGGGTCTGGTGCGCTATCTGCTGTCCTTGCATGATCCGCAGCAGGTATTTCAGCACTTGATTTCATTCCTGAAGTCACTGACGATGACTCCTCAGCTTGGGCATCTTGCTTTGCCTCTGCTGGCATATCAAGGGACGACTCTTCCCGCGCTACTTGTGGGCTCTTGTCGCTTTTGACATCACCACTGTCGGCCTTGGGGTCCCTGCTACTACTGGCAGCAGTCTCTGCCTTCGCCTCGCTCGATGCCACAACATTGTCGTCGACAGCTGCTGCTCGGTTGGAGCTTGGAGCGCCTCCGGAGGTGGCTCCTCTCCCTGCAAGCACGTCTGCTGCCAAGGATGCCACGTACCCTGGCGACAGCGCACCGTCTGCTGGTAGGCCATGGCCTCGCTCTACACCTGCTGAGTGAGCATCACTCCCACCGCTGCTGCTGCTGCGGTTGCTGCTGTGAGCGTGGGAAGGTGAAGAGTGGCCGTGCGATGACTGGTTAGCACTAGTATGGCGGTCACCGGCCTCTAATCCGTGATTCCGCCGTTCCGATGATGGCGAGTGCGTATTGGACGGCCTTCCTCCTTTCACGGGGCTTCGAGAGCCACTACTGCGGCCGCCGTTGTTGTGACTGCTGTGTCTGCTGTTGCCCGGCACGTCGATTAGAATAGGGGGGGGTCCTCGGCGAGCACCAGAAGTTGATGCCAGAGGCGAAGCACTTTCGTTGCGGTGTTTACCTCTACCACCACTGCCGCGGCGGCTATGTTTTCGACCTAAGGTAGGTGTATCTTCTTTAGTTTCTCCTTCGAATACTCCATCTTGATCGCCTTGCTCACCAAAAGGAGTACCTTCTTCGTGGATGTGGGCACTTTCACTGTCAAAATCAACTTCGTTTGCAACGTACTCGCCATTATCCTCCTCCTCTTCATTCCAGGCATCGACCGTGCGAGGATCTTCCCACTGCGAATGGCCTGACGCCACTTCAACGTAATAAGGATAGCCCTCGCTCTCTTGCACGTCCCACACTTCGTTGGTGGCGGTGAAGTAAAACGCGCCTTCGCCTACCGCCCCGTACCATTCGCGCTCCTCGGGTGCTAGCGGCAACCACCAAGCTTCTTCTTGTTCTTCTTCTCCCTCCTCTTCTCCTCCTCCTTCATTGCCGACATAATCTCCGCTGACTGCGTCGCCCTCACTGTGACCTTCTCCTTCGTCGCTTTGTTGTGGCCAGAACTCCGAGAAGGATGTAAACGACGACGACGGTTGCGACGACACGGACGAAGGCAGGGTGGACACGGAGGACGCTCGACGCCGATCCTGTGGCGCTTGCTGATGATGGTGATGGTGTTGCTGTTGCTCAGACACCGGCGGCTGGGGCGGGTGCCCGAGGTGCCGCGACCGAATGCGATCTCGCGCTGTCAACGGAACCGCGGCTTGACCGGTGCCTGTGTCGCCTTCCTGATCATAATAATTGTTGCTGCGCCAATGGTCGCGAGCAGTGGCAAACCCGCTGCTGCTGCTGTCGCGGTAGTCGCTCCTCTGGCCGTTGTTGTTGTTACCTCCTTGCTCTTTCTTGCGCCACTGGTGGCCCGCCGCTTCAAATGGGTCTAGCGAATGCGCGCGGTTCGGTGACTGCGGCGATGACGCGGATGATGACGAAAGAGGAGGCCGGTTGACAGGACCGTATTCGGGTAGATTCGCAGGGCCATAAGGCGGAAAAGGTGGAATAGCATCGACACTACTGCTGTGGTGATGTTGAAAAGGGCGGGCTGTGAACGATCCATGATGATGCCCCATGGAAGACGGGTACGGTTGGTGAAACGAGGAGTTGCTTGTGCCAGCGCGTGCAGTCTGGGCGTGCCACTGTCTGGAAGACGGCGGTGGTGGAAACGGCATAGCTCCTGCTCCTGCTTGTGCTGGCGGCAGTGGCGGCTGTACGAGCGGCATGCGTGTGGTGGGTGGCACCGCTGGGGGTGGTGCATGTGGTTGCATGGCGGGTCGCCCGTTTTTAGTGCCTCCGAATTCTGCCAAGAGGTTGGCGATGTCTTGGCGACCTTTGGAGATGGCGACACGGTATCTAGAGGGAGAGAGAGAGAGCAAGAGAGGGGAAACGTAGAGAAATTACAAGATGTGAATGTTAGCAACATGGAGAGAGATGGTGTTCTGAATGCGTGTACGATATGCGAGGATGTACAGCTGGGCACAAACCCTTAACAGACCACGAAATAACAGACTTTGCACATGGATCAAAACAAAACAGATGCCTTTGTGAACCACGAAACATGAGAGCACCGTCGCTTAAACTTACGCGTTTTGGCCTTGGTTGTTGAGCAGAGTCGCGTCCGCGCACGTTTCCAGCAAAAGCCTCGCGCAATCCAGGCGGTTGTGCATTGCCGTCAAATGCAGGCAGGTGCAGCCTTCTAAGTTGGGTTCGTCGATCAACACGTCGCCGCCGTTGTCCAGCAGATACGCCAAGCAATCGGTCGCGCCACCAAACACCTGACAATAGTAGACGAGAGCAGAGATATTGAGATGATGGCGCGCAAGCGTATAATTTTATGCAATCAGATTGACTACGCCAGCAATGTCTCAAAAGCGCTCATTTATTTGTTCAAAGTAAGCCTATTCGAGGAGCTACTATAACCGACAGAAAAAATCAATCAATCTCCTCCTCAATTCCATTACCGCGCAATGCAGAGCTGAACCTCCTCGCGCATCCACTAGCCTCAAATCTGCGCCGTGCAAGAGCAGCAACTCAATGATCGCGAGGTTGCCCAAGACAGCAGACACGTGCAGCGGAGCCTAAGTGATTGGCAGGAAGAGTGGCGCAAACAAAGAAAAATAGAGTTGACGCAAGACAACGGAGAAGCGATGCTCGTAGGGACAAGGGCTAACATGAAAGCAACACTTACTAGTGGAGATTAGGAATTCAGTTCAAGTCCCTCAAACCTGTTTGTTGGGATCTACGTGGTTCACGATGATGCGATCCGCCTGAGATGGGGCAGCTTCACTCAACAGAGCTTTCACGCAAGCTGAATGCCCGCCCGCAACTGCCGCCTTTTTTTGGTGTATGTATTAAAAAAAAACACACACACATCGAAAGGTAAATGAGATAAAGCCAAAGTGAGGAAGTCAAGGGGGGCATCAGTACTCGTTCCATGCAAAAACAAGTTATTTGAAAAACAATCTCTTCTCTCTTGTCGTCCTCATCATCACTTGACTCCTTTTCTACCTGCAGGGCGGTTTGGCCAAAGGAAGGATGAGGGTCGTTCTTGGCGCCGTAGCTCAAGCAAATGGCCACCATCTCTTCATGGCCCAGCCTGCACGCCAGCATCAAAGGGGTGTCGCCGCTTGCGCTGTCCATCACGTCCATGGACCCGAGCACATGTAAAGCGTGGTGCAAGAGCGCTGAAAGCGCGGGCGCGTCGGCGCTCTCCACCTTGAGAAGTTAGTGTGAACGACATGGTGTGAATGAAGGAGGGAAATAAAGTGTGTTTCCAATTTAAGATCTTGATCACCAATGCAAAAGAAATAGAAATAAATGTAGAGACCAATCAACGTGAAGGTACCATGTGGATAAGAAGAAGTCGAATACAAACGATTTTCTTACCGCGTTGAACACCATTTTCTTCACGTCTTCCGCCGAGCCCAGTTGGCCGTTCTGGCTGGCTTCCACCACGGCCTGCAGTGACATGGGGTCTGCCCCCGATTGAGTGGCCGCAGCAGCTAGAATGGCGGTGGCCACTGGCACTGGCCGCGCTACGAGGTGCAAGCGGTGCGCAGCGAAAGTGTAGGCCTTCATGTCGTTCCGCCCTGGCACGGTGAACACGGCTTCGACATCGCCGTCTGGATGGGTAGTGACGACGCGCCCAACCTGATGAGTCGCAGCAAGAGGAGGAAGTCAGGACCAAAACGAAAAGCATGAGCAAATTGATAAGCAGAAGAGGTGCGCGAAAAAAAGGTTTCATCAAATTAGTGTATACATTTGACAGCAAAGCGTGCAAGCGAAGAAGCGAACAAAAAGACTTTGAAGAAAAACATGAACAAGCAAGTCAACCCATCCGACCAAAAGCTTCAAACTCACCGAGCCAGCCGGCAGATCTTTATCCGCGCTTTTCCACATCACTTCGTCGCTGCTCACTAAGCTGTCGGCGCTTCCCGCCACAGGCCGCATGCCCTGCGCCATGGCGGCCGCACGCCGCACCACCACTAAACGATGGGCTGAGAAGGTGAACAACTTTTGGGACGACGTTGCCAGGTGGAAATAAGCCTCCACATCGTCGTTGGTATGCACCTGAAGAATTCGATCAAGGGAAGTAAGCAAGCGTTGTGATTCTTGTGGTTGGTGTGCATACAGAGCCAAAAGAAAACAGAGAAGACGAATTTCGACAACGTTGAGCTTGATATCCGACTTGATAAAAGCCAACGAGCAGTGTCAAATGCAAAGAAGTCGAAGGTCCTCGTTTTTATGAGACCCATACCTCTGTGACGCGGCCCACAGTGCCGATCGGCAAATCTTCATCAGCACCCTTCCAGAGCACTTCGTCATCGACTGCCAACGGCACATTACGTGCACCGAGAGGAGGAGGAAGAAGAGGCGGAGGAGCCAGCGGTCGCGCAGTGATGTTTCCAGGGTTCCACGCAGCAGCAGCTGCAGCAGCTTCAGGCGAGGAACGGCCCGTCATAGGAAAAGGCGGCGGTGGTGGTGGAGGCGGCACTGGTAATGCCTGCTGCTGCTGCTGCTGCTGCTGCTGCTGCTGTTGCTTCATTTGGAGATAGGCGCGGTCGAGGTTGGGGGGTTTGAACTGTTCTTCCAGCGGCAATTGCAAGCGCTTCACGAGAGCAGTGAGCGCCAGGCGCCATTGATTGGCTTCCTCGTCGGACTCGGCCGCTAAATCCACGGTGCGCTCCTCTGCAATCTAAAACAACAAGACAAGGAGTAGAGAAAGAGGTAGCAAGTGGGTGCACATGTAAATGTTTTGGGGAGCAAAAAAAGACTACTAACACAGAAAAGGACCTCTGATTTATTTGAATATAAAAAAATGAATGACAACCCCCCAAAAAGCACACATACCAGGCTGAAGCACAGGTTGGCTTTGGGCAGCCCTTTTTGGTTTCGGTGCGCGGCCTGAGCCCAAAAAGCGGGGGTCTTGTGGCCTGCGCTCACGCCGCCGCTGCACTCGTCCAAATACATCTCCTTGGGGGCCTAGAGTTGGTCATAAATGAGTAAGCTGAGGGTTAGCTGGGCAAGATGAGAGAGAGAGAAGCAAGGTACGTAGCGTGAGTGGAATGGTTTTGAGAGTATCAATAAATAAAAACAACGAAGTAAAGAAGAATTAGGAGTTATTGTGCACGAAATTCATTTTGGAGCCTTCATGTCTCATTCTATGAAGAATAAACATGTAACGAGAATTGAATTGCCACCTTTTTAGTTCTTCGTTTCTTGGGATCATGCCACTGTAAAGTCACAGGTAACGCGACCGCGCATTTACAGAGACGCCCCAAACTGCCAGCATTGTTGTCGTCGTCATCATCATCATTACCGCCTTGATTCTTGCTTGCGCCAGTCAAGGAGCCTCCGTAGTCGAAGTGAAAGTCTTTAAGAGGCGGATACTGGCTTGGGTCTTCCGGAGGCTTGAGTTGAAAGTAACGACGCTGTTGAAACAAGGCAACATGCACGTACTAATCTCAAGAGAAGGGTTGAAAGCATGCACAAAACAAAGTGGAACTGAATAGCATGCTAAAAAATTAGCGGAATACTGCTCGAAAGTTCCGTCAAAATGAAACTACAGGCACTACGACAAACGTACCTGAGGGTCAACGACTGAGTGGAATGGTATCTTCCAGAGGAAACCCCCTTCAGCGAGCAGGCGAGGCACTGTCACCAGCACCGCCGTGTCCGACAGCTTCTCCATGGCGCCCACGACCGCCATGGGGCCGCCGCTGAAAGGCCCGCTGCTTACGCTGCTGCTATTGTTTGAAGGGTTTAAAGCAGAATGAGGAGGTACTCCGAGCGCAGGGACTACAGGCCCTGAAGGTGGCGGTGGCAGCGGTGCTCCAGCTTGCGGATGCTGTTGCTGATGGAGCTTCTCCTGCTGCTGTTTGAGCACCTCGAGCTGTTGCTGCTCTTGCTGCGACGTCTCGAGCGCAGCCAGGCGTGCAGCGAGCCCACCCGCTTGAGCTTCGGCTTCCCGCGCGGCTTTCTCTGCGGCCTCCTTGGCCTTCTTGGCTTCAGCAGCGGCGTTGCGCTTGGCCTCTTCCCAGGCCAACCTGAGGCTGGCTGCTTCTTCTTCCAGCTTCGCTTGCTGCGCGGCAAGACCTGCTTCCCGCTCCTTCAGCGCCGCTTCCGACGCAGCGAGGGCGGCTTGCGCTGCGCTCAATTCCAAGGTTTCCTTTTCCACGGAGGCAGCAGCAGCAGCGGTTGAACCTGGCTCGCCTTGCTGCGGTTGCCCATTTTGTGCTTGTTGCTGTTGGGATGCGGCGTGGGCTTCTGAGGCTTGTGCGCGCTGCTGAGCGTCCTGGGCACGGGCAGCTGCGTCCAGCACCCCGCGCCGTAGGCCGTAGTTTTCAGACCGTAACCGCTGGATTTCTTCTTCAACACGCGCCTGCAGAAGTTTGCAAAAGAATAACACGAAAGCATGCCCGTTAGAGTTTTATGGAACTGGAGGCCTAGACTTCGCGAGGTCGAGGCGCCAGAAATGCACTTTCACGGCAATGAACACATACACACCGCATCCTGAGCACAAGCACACACTTACCATGCGCATGGCCGTTGCCGCTTCTGCACGCATGAATTCGTCTGCGCGAGCGCCGTGAGGTGGCGGCTGCAGCATCTGCGGGTGGCTGCTGGGTCGGCCGAGCCCTGGCGGCTGGGGTTGCGCCGGCCACGACGCTCCTCCTCCTTGCCAGTTGGGCCCTCCCCCTCCCTGTGGAGTTGGGTGTTGCGGCGCGGCAGGCAATGGCGGTGGGGCTGGCGGCGCGCGGGGCGGCGACCTTCCAGACGAAGAAGATGAAGTGGATTCCAGCGGGCCGCGCGACGTCTGTGTCTTTGCGGCAGTGTGAAGGTGAACGTAATGATTGCGTGTGGCGAGAGGGAGCAAAAAGGCAGGGAATTCGTGGCGAAAGGAAATGAGCGTCGAGTATTAAGGGCTAACAGAGACAACTCAATGAGAAAACTAGGCGTCTATCATTACTTTTGAACACGCGAAAAGCCTCAGCGAAGAGAGGCATGTACAAGGGCGTTGTCTGAACTGTTCATGATAGCTATGAGAAGGAAAGAGAGTATGTGTACCACGCACCTTCGCTTGCACTTGAACACGACTTGCGAGCCTAGAAACACCAGCGGGTGGAGCCTCGATTAGTTGCGAAACAGCCAATGGCTCGGGCCCACCTTCAGGCAGCGATTGGCCGCTGTGGTTGTAGTACCCGCGGCTTTTCACGGCCACCGAGCCTCGGGGCTTGGGCACGGGGGGCTGGTTGTGCGGTGGGGGCAGCGCGGGCGCCGTGTTTTCCGTGGGGTAGTCCTCAGGTGCCTCTGGCGCGTCCGGGGTAGACTCACCTGAATAGTCCACTGTTCGACCTGGCGCAACGAGCACTGTGCGCCCGCTAGCTGGCGTGTCAGGCCATTCGGCCTCTGCGCTGAGGGCGCCATCTTCATTCCCAGCTAATCGAGTTGCCGACGGCAGCACCGATGCAGCCTTGAGCGCTGGCACAACAACAGGTGCTTCCGAAGCTGCCCCCCTAGGAGTTGCCCTGGCATGCATCGCGGGGAATGATGTAGTGGAATGCCCTGCTGTCACTACTCGAGGATAGCCCGAAAGGAATTGCTGTAGTTATAGATGTTGGAAACCGTTATACGAGGAAATCCCGCACAACATGTGCCGTGTCGTGTGGGAGCTGGTGGCTGGGAGCTTCAGCGGGAATATCGATTCTCGAATATAATATGCACAAAACATGAAGCGGCTTGCCGCTTCCCACTGATTATGCGCCTCGCTGCTCTGATTAAATGGGGACGAATGTGCTCGTATACGCACTTATACGTCTGAATAATTTCCTTTTATTGAAACAGCTCTAGTGTCAGTCGGCCTGTCTGATCCGAGTGTCCGAATGAAGCCGAGGCAGCAGCAACAACAGAAACAGCAACGTAAAGTCGCCAAGTCAACAACAAAAAGCCACCCAGCCACCAGCCAACAAGACCTCTCGAAACCAACTCAAAAACACAGCACGGTCCAGGGATGTCGGAGAAATCCCTTTGTGTGGTTCGTGTATTAGATTAGATTAGATTAGATTAGATTAGATTAGATTAGATTAGATTAGATTAGATTAGATTAGATTAGATTGGATTGGATTAGATCAGATTA
>Ga0307979_1001050_pt1 | contig 19585 bp, 6 predicted proteins | sample OrgLakmetage1058_FD_201833 | JGI IMG/M metagenome (GOLD analysis project Ga0307979, IMG submission 201833) | Saline water microbial communities from Organic Lake, Antarctica - #1058 | ecosystem: Environmental > Aquatic > Non-marine Saline and Alkaline > Saline | place: Antarctica: Organic Lake...
AATGAAAAAAAAATGCGAAAATTATCGGATCCTTTCTTTTTTTCTACTCCTCGCAAACAGGTGGGGCGTCTTAGCTCTTGCCACGGGCGAGCGCTACAAGGGTCAATTCACCAAAGACAAACGCAGTGGGAAAGGCGTAGCGATTTACCCCAACGGTTGCCGGTATTGCTTCCACTTACACTCATCTGCTAATAGGACTCGCACACACTAGTATATGGCATTTATTTTTAAGTTTTCGGCTTATGATTCTCTTAGCCTCCTCCTCCGCCTCCTCATTGTTCTAAACATAGATGTTTCGAAGCTTCCTAATTAAAGCATATATATTTTCGCCCCTACAGGTACGCCGGCCAATGGCTGCACGGCGTGCATAATGGTTTTGGGATGTTTACCACCTTGAGCGGCGAGCGCTACGTGGGGACCTGGCAGAAAGGCCAGAAGCACGGGAGAGGGCGCTACGTGTTCAAAGGTGGCGACTTTTACGACGGAGATTTCGTGCGCAACCATGCCCATGGCGACGGGATTTACTGGTATTTACTTTTTGAAAAATCCTTCGTTTCTCAGAACAAAGAATTAGTGTCATGGAATCGACATTTGCAATTGAAGCAAATTATTCTTATTTTTATTTGGTTTCTCCTCATCACTCTTCTTCTTTATCATCTTTTGGTTTGCTTTCATGCGCTTAGGTACGCTGCTACGGGCAACGTTTTTGCAGGCCAGTTCAAAGAGGACAAAAAGTGCGGCCGCGGTGTTTATGTCTGGCAGTCCGGATCGAGGTTTGAGGGCTACTTCAAGGACAACGGCATTCACGGCAAAGGGGTGTTCGATTTCGCGAATGGCTCGAAGTATCAGGTAATGTAAAGCAAAACTGAAGATAAGAGAGATGTGTTTATGAAAAAGCAACCAATAGCATATACTATGCACTTGCGCATGAAATGTGACAGCATTTGTTTTGCTGTTGTTCATTTTCAGTATTTTTTTTGTATGGCATGATTTATATATTTTCATGGACTCCATATTCTGAAATATTAGGGTGAATTTGAGCACAACCACAAGCACGGGCGCGGGATTTACACGTGGAAAACCGGCAACAAGTACCGAGGCAACTTCGAGTACGATGCTTTGAGCGGCTTTGGGGAAATGATTTACAACGCCATGAACCACCGGTAGGTCAAGGAAACATATGATCACAGAAGGGAGTATTGAGATGGCAAAGAAAATGTTGACTTGATGTACACGAAGGGCTTCAACATTAAATCGTTTGCTTGCGTTGAGACCTTATTTGACGTGTAAACTTTCTTGTCCTGATATTTGACGCACTTTGATATAGGTACGTTGGGCACTGGAAGAACAACAAGAAAGACGGCGAAGGCACTTTTTGGTACTCGGACGGCAACGTGTACACGGGCATGTGGCGCAATGACATTAAGGTGACTGCGGAACGCTTTCTGCTTTTCCTTATCATTTCCCTTCTTTTGCTGTGCGTGGCTCTACATTATTCCATCTACATGTTGCAAATATCTGTATTATTTACTTGATTCTGCCTCTTCTCGACAGCATGGTCTGGGTAAATTACGGTATCGGCCTGGCACTCTGGTAGAAGAGTCGTACGAAGGAGAATTTGACCGTGGGGTGCGGCACGGGCACGGCATTTACCGGTGAGATAATCGTAAGAAGCAAAGTGTGAAACTTCTCTGATTGATTTGCGATTTTTAATGCTTTGCCTCCTTTTTCGCTCTTATCAATTACACCTCAATTGCACTCAGGTACAAGCAAAGCGACGGCGTCGTGTACGAGGGGGAATGGCACCGCGGTCTGCGCCACGGCCTGGGCACGATCCGTTGGGCCGACGGGCGCTTCTACCGCGGCTACTTGGTGCGGGAGCGGCAGTGCGGGCGGGGGCTCATGGTGTGGCCCGACGGGTCCCAATACGACGGCGAGTGGCACGACAACCAACGCCACGGGGAAGGCACTTATTTGGCTCCCAACGGCGTGATATACCAGGGGCGATGGTGCGAAGACCAGAAACAGGGCCCCGGCAGCTTGACCTACGTGGACGGGAACACGTACATTGGCGAATGGGAAAGCGACCAGATCAAAGGGATTGGGTCTTTCAAGTTTTTGCCCTCCAAAGACGAAGGCGAAAAAGTTATTAACCTCAAGGTTTTTGGCTTCTGAGTGGGCTTGTTTTTTTTTAAATTGATTCCATTTTTCGCGCTAACTCCTCCTAGCCAACGAAGCCATATGCGGTTAGGTTTGCGTCTCTTGTGACTGTAACAACAAAAAGGGGGGCGTGCAGAGACAACTGGAGTTAGGGCTGAGGGGGTCAGTGGGGAATTGGTTATAAGTTATAAAGGAAATTCGCGATTTTATTACTTATTATATTATTTGGGAACGATAGATTTGATGGACACAAACTTCTTTTTTCTGCCATTTTACGTCATACAGAAACCCCATATCCCATTCCCATATGCATATGGTAGATGGAACTGTCAAGAAGACTTAATCGTAAGCATAAGGTGCGTTCCCATATGATTTAAGCACCACAACTGTCCACGAAGCTTTGTTCAGGACTCAGGACTCAATGGGCCAATAAACAAAGAAATGTATCTCCGCGTAACATCAAATCAGTACAAGGACGCTTATGCCTTCTTCTTTTTTGGGCAATTGCTGCTCAAATGGTCCGTGCTCTGGCAGCGGTAGCACACCCGCTTTTGCGCACACGCTTGAGGCGTATGCCCTCGCTTGCCACAACGAAAACACGCCACGCCACCGCCGCTGCTACCACTGCTGCCATTACTACCACTGCCCTTGTCTTTCCCGCTCGCAGACCGTTTGTTGCCGCCCTCCTGTTTCACCTGCGCGAGCGAGACGCTGAGCCACCGCGCGCCCAACTGGTGCTTGTGCAGGGTGGCAATGGCCAGTTGCGCTGCTTCGGGCGTGTGGAAGGCGACATAAGCCATGCCTTTGCAACGGGGCTTGGCTTTGCTGCTGCTCGCAGACCCGGCTGCCGTAGACGCAGCAGCAGCTTTTGGCGCAGCTTCTTCAAAGCAAATCAACTTCACAGTTTTCACGGTCTGAGACGTTTTGTCCTCCACCAATTTTTTCAATTTGACCTGCGTCATGTCAAAGGGCAAACCCTGTACAAACACTTTGCACGGATCTTCGCCTTGCTCTGTAATTTCGGCCGCATTGGTCTTCTCTTTTGTTGCGCTCTTACCAACACTACCGCTGCTGATTTCACTTGTCTCACCGGTTACAGGTTTCGTCTTCTTGCTCCCCTGCTGTGCAGCTACTCGAGCTGCTGATGCAGCGGCTTTGGCTGCCACATAAGTGGCGCAGTCATAGATCCAGTGGCCACTCGTGGAACAAGCTTTGCAGACGTACCCATCCGGAGGCCCTTTCCCGGGTGGGTACTCAGTGGGAGTCACGTGCTTGGCTTTGGATGATTGCACAAGAGGCGCCTGCTTGGCGGTTTTGGTAGTTTTTGAAGCAAGGCTATCTTCATTTATCTCTCCGTCATTTTCGCTGTCACTACTGCTCGAGGTCGAGTCGCTTTTCTCATCGTCGTCATCGTCGTCATCGTCGTCGTCTTGGCTGCTGTCGTCGCTATTATCGCTCTCTGAGTCACTTTCCTGCGCCGCCTTTCCTGCTGCTGCAATTTCGGCGGCTTTTTTAGCCTTTTTGGACGGTTTTACCTCGAGTACTTCTGCAAGATCATTTACAGGCTTTGCTTTTCCGGCTTCTGATTTGTCCTTCTCTAAGGCCTTCGTTGGCCGCCTGGTCTCCTTTTCTTTTGCTGCTAAGGCAGCATCATCTTCGCTTTCATCTTCATCATTGTCAGAGCCTTCATCCGAATCCTCATCGCTGTTTAAGCTCCCGCTTTCAGCTTCAGCTTCGCTACCATCGTCGCCATCAGCCCATTCTTTAGCTTTTACGCCTCCAGCCGCTGCTACAGCCGCTGCAATTTCTGGCTTATCAGCGTTGAGCTCAGAGAAGAAGGCAAACGCCTGCAAAACAAAAAGACTTATTTTGGTTATAAAATGATATAGGTTATGCAAAAAGATGCCTAGTGTAGAGCGTAACAAGGATTCATTTTTATTGCCTCTTCAACGGCGATGACATACCTCCTCTTGATCTTCGGCCTCAACTTCGGCAGCTATTTCAGCTTTAGACTTCTTGCCAGTATTTCCAGTCTCCTTCTGAATTTTACGCTTGCCCATTTCTACGATGGCTTAATTACAAGCTCCAAACTGTTGAGGCTCAACTGGTACGCGCAGTCTATCCGAATTCGTCCTCGTCGCCGAGTCGCCGAATATGGCAGCTCTTTCTTCTTTCTTGCTCTCGTTGATAGAGTCTTCTTCTTTTTGGAGGAAACATCGCCACCCTGTACCATAATCAATTTGAGCTTCATCCAGATCATCATCCAACGCCGAGAAATCTTGTAAGAAGTAGTACAAAATGGTGAACTTTCTTGCTGTTTGCCCTTCAAGCGCACACACCAGAACAAGGCATAACTTCGTGAGATACTGATGGATGTGCTATTCTAAGCTAGTAGATAGCGAGCCTGTACATTCAAGCTACATAGTTATATCATATCATCGAACTAACTTATACTCAGCCAGAAATGCATCGCAACGCAGTAGAAAGAAAGGAAATTAAATCCGCGCTTGGCCAGCGTTGGTTTCCTCTGTTCCCTGAGGTTAAAGAAGAGAAGCCACGGCCATCCAGTCCAGTCCAACGCCCGACCACGGCACCTGAGCGTGGTCGACGGACTGAATCCAGCGCGCGAGCTCGTGCCCGTAACTCGAGCTCCTACGTGAAGAATTTGGCCCGCGTGGGCGCTAAATGTGCAGCTCGGCACGCGGGGCACGAAACGCAGCAAGACTTGCTTCGAGCGTACCAGTTTTACTCTCAGGCGGCGCAATTTGGGCACGCAGGCGCGAACTACGAGCTCGGCGTGATGTTTGACGAAGGGGTGCCTGGCGTGGTCGAGAAGGACCCATCCAAGGCGTTGCTCTGCTTCAGTATTGCTGCTGACGGCGGCATGGCCGCAGCGAAATTCAACTTAGCGCTGATGTGCGAATCTGGCCGTCATGTGAGGCGCGACTTATCGCGAGCTCGAACACTCCTTGAGGAGGCTGCCCGGCTCAATCACGCACCTTCGCTATTCAAGCTGGGTGAGCTTTATTTTCAAGGCAAAACTCAAGGATCGAAGTCTGGAACACCGACGCCGTTAAACCAAGACGGCGAGGTAGAGAAGGTGAGAGCAGCTTTGCCCTCTTTAGAAACTATTAGCATAGAATCTGACAATGGAGCAGTGGAGATGGACCACCACAAGGCCGTCTTTTACTGGGGCCTGGCAGCAGAGCTTGACTACCCAAAGGCCATTCATGCGCTGGGGATCGTGTACAGGTATGGCGTGGGGGCCGTAAAGCAGTCATCGGCCAAAGCAGCTGCACTCTTTGAGCTGGCAGCATATTGTTGGGTGCAACAAAACCACCCAGGGGCTAACGTGCAGGCAGGTGTGAGCAGCATAAGCGATCGGAAGAGAACAAGCAGCGGTAGTAGCAGAAGCAGCAGCAGGAAAGGAAGTGACAAAAATGGCAACAGTGATAACACATCGTTTGCTTTGCCAGAGTGGCTTAAATCGGCTGACGGGAAATTCCCAAAATGGCAAGAACGCCGTTTTCTCGACGCCAAGCGCCCCGCACCAGCGCTCGCGCACGTCTCGTCGCGATCGGCGTCCGCTCGAGGAGCAGGGTTGGGCGCTTTCTCTCCCTTGGTTGCGCCCCACAAGGCAGGCTGCGTGGCCGGAAGCCCTGCTGCTGCAGAAGCTTTTGTGGCCAAAGCCACCTCTGCTGGTGCTTCAAAAGCGGCCAAGTTAGTCGCTGGCGTGCCGAATCTAGCCGGCGCTGGTGCTGCCGCCTTGAATGCGGCAACTGCGCACGCGGCCATGGCAGCAGCTGGAGGGCCAAAAGCAAGGTTCGTGCGACGCCTGGAGAACTTGAGCCGAGCGGAGATCGTGAGTGGGTCTACTTTTGTTGCTAATTTTGAAGACTTTTACTTGCTGCCACACGCTCTGGCGCACGGTGACGGGGCTCCTACCCCTGCCGCACTCCGAGCCGCAGCCAAGAATGTTGCACGGGGCGAAGCTCCCTTCGTGGCAGCGCCACCACCACAGCCCTTTCAGCCCAAAGTTCAGAAGGGCCAGCCTTTGGTAGCTTCAGCAAACGACTGGCGCTTGCCGCCGCTTGACAAGCAGCGTACGAGCAAAGTCACAGTAGAGTCGGTAGTGAACCACGAAGGAGTCCTATCGGATGGGCGGCGAGCAGCGATGAAACGACGGTGCCAAGACTGCAGCACCTTGTTTGCGTCCGATGGCCTGTCGTGCAATCAGTGTGGCGCTCAGCGCCCAATCGCAGCTGAAAATGACGAGGAAACAGAGGGCGACCTTACTGTTGATGGCGATGGAGACACACGCGCTCAGGAGAAGACAGGCAATGAGGGAAATGACAGCAGTGCAGCCAATGATGTCAAAGTAGACCGTTGGGCGAAAGCTGAGTCCAATGCCGCAGCAGTGCATGCGTCTGCAGTTGCAGCAGCCAACGAAGCAAGTGCAGCAGAATTGCGGAGAGCACTGCCACATTCCATGGGCCCACTGTCGAAGGACACGAACAGTGTTGATGGTACCATTGCAACGGCGGTTCTTGCCGAGAAGGATGACGACACCATTGGGGCTGCTGCAGCGTTGGCAGACACGCAGGCCGCAGTTGATGCGGGGTTTGAATTAGCAGAAGAAGAAGAAGCATCAGAAGCTGCTGCTGCAGTTGAAGGAGGTGTGGCTGACGATGGACATGCTGCTGGTCAGAGGCCAAAAGAAGACATCAGGAACCCATCTCCAGCGCTCAAGAGACCTACGCGACCGAACGTGGAAACGAAAAAATCAGCAACCGACGCTTCAACTTCGAAGCGCGCTCCATGTAGTTCCAGCTTGCGCGCCATCGACAAAGAAGTAGACAAACGTGGTTTTGCTCCTAGAGGTGGCACTGAGGATGGCACCAATATCGATAAGGATGCTGTAGGCGTGACTGCATCTCCATCCCCACAGAATACTGGTACTCCTCTTGTACTGCCTCCTCATGACCCGAGGGACGTGTTGGCGAGGCCAGTGTCGCCCGTGCTGTTTGACATGGCCAGAAGTGCGCGAGGCCCTCGGCCCATTCCCCCGCAGCCCACTGCTTCGCCCCGCAGCCCGGGATTTTTCTCGCCCATGGTGCAATCGCCTCCGAACCAGGCAGCAGGGGCCATATCCTCGACGGCAGCAGCTGCGCGCACTGCGTCCAGTGGCATTAAAACTTCAACAAACCAAGTGGCGCAATTACAATAAAGCACGCGGATCTTGCGAACGCAGCTTTGAGCAATTTCTTTTCTAGTCACGTAGACATATCCAACTTAGACACGAATTCGAAGGAATTTTAGATATCCCACGTATAATTTGCGATGCAGCTCCATCTCTATCCACATCCACATACATGGCACAAAGCTGGATGTAGATGCCTGGGCCTTAAGTTAACCTTAAGCGCAAAGCTACCCGGATATGGGCATGCCAAATATACCACATAGTCCAAACGTGCCGTATAGAAAACCCGAAATGAATTCAGTGTTTCACTCCGCTAACGCTAACACCAAGCACTAAGCTGCATAGCACAGATAGACTACAGACTACAGTGGCCTGTTCTCGAAGCCACTTGCTTTCTGTCGTCTTTGCGGTTCTCTCTCTCTCACTCTCGTCGAGTCACTCCGTTAATTCATGACCATGTAAGCGTGTGGTCTGAATGCTGAATTTCGTGATCCAGTCCTCCCTAATCGCAAGCGCTGTCCCATGCCACGAGCGCAGCGCCCCGCTGGTAGAACGCGTGCGCTGGCTGCTCGTTTCGCCGCGCCAGCTCCACCGTAGCGAGAAGCGCTGCCCGCCCCTCGTTCAGGTACAGGGGGACTTCAATCGAAGCGCGGCCGCGGCTCCCAGCTTCACCTTCTTCATGGCTGATTTTCGGCTGCTGTTTGGGCTGCCAGGTGAAGCGCGCGCGATGCACGGGGCCATGTGCCACGTCAGCAATCGCCAATTCACCGTTGTGCCATGCCGCTCCTTCGAGAACTAGGCCACGCAGCACGAAACCTACAGCGCTATCACTGCTTTCATCGCCGCGCCCATTGTTGTCTTGACTTTCAGGCACGAGTTGCACGCATGGAACGAGGTCGTCAAGGGCTTTGCCCGTGCATTGCGCAGTGTGCTGCCGCGTTGCTGTAACAAAGGCCTCTGGGCTGAAGAACCCGCCCAGCCAGTACTCGTAGGTCTTGGCCTCTGAAGAAGGTTCGGGCATGGGCGCGAGGGTCAACGTGTGCTTGAGGCGGCGGTTGAAGTCGCTGAGCCATGCGTCCACGGCAGCGCGGCAAGCTGGCGCGCACACAAAGCTTTGCTTCCAGGCCAAGGGCGTTGACCCGCCGCCCAAGTCAGCCACCAGCTGCCGCAAGGCATTGGTTGGCCGCGCAGTGCCGCTGCAAAACGCCAGCACTTCTTCGAGGTCCTCCGCGACGCGGCTCAAGAGCTTCACGCCAAACGCTACTTCACGGCTCAAACACCGCGCCAGCGCAGCCGTGAACTCTCCGGGAGAAGGAGCACTGCTACTGTCGTTGCCACTAGTATTGTTGCTGCGGGCTGCAGCGAGGGCAGCGGTTTGGTCTGCGCGGTCTTGCGCCAATTTCAAAGGCGTTTGAAGCGGCTGCAAACTGGTGAGCCATTCCCCTACTTTGTGAGCTAACGCAGCAAGCTTCCCAGACGCTTTCATTGGCGAAGAGGCGTCGTCCGAACCACTCGCAGAAACATTAACGTCATCATCGTCGCCGTCGTCGAGCCCTCCGTCCTGAAGTAAGCCCACTTGGCGCAGCACTTTTTGGCCGGTGTGCGCGAGAAGCACTGCTTCGGCCGAAGGCGGGAGCCCAACCCAAGTAGGCGGGCTGACGTCCGGCAACAGGTCGACCCACTTCAGCAGCGCTTCTGCACTGCCCGGGGGCGGCAACTCCGGGGCATCGGCACATCCACCGGGTTTAAAACCGGGTCGGAACGCAGCAGGCGTGAAAGTTTGGTCCAAGAAGCTTTTGAGCACCGCTTGGTCGAACACCGAATCCACTCGACCACCATAGGTTGACTCGCCCAGCACCGCCTTGAGGGCTTGCCACGGAATTTCGGTGTCGGGGTCCAAATGGTTCCGGCTTGACGACTGCTGCCCACCACCGCTGCCACCGCCGGTTGCGTGCAAGCACCATTGGTCAATCGCGGCGAGGGAGCAGGTGGCGTCGGCGTCGCTGAATTCGTGGCGTTTGCTGAAGCCCGCAAGGGGTGCGTAGCGCAGCCGCTCGCCCACCACCGCATGGTGCCAGGCAGCGAGCAGGTACAAGTGGCGGCGCTCGGCAGGCCCACCCGACAGACGGCTCGGTGGCAGGGCTTTCAGCACCCGCTGCAGGCTAGCCTTCACCCCGTGAGGCGCATCGGAAACCAACACTGAGCTTGCACGGACCAGGGACGCTGGCAGCTTTGGGCCGGAATCAGCGGTGAGGAAGAGCCGGAAGGTGGGGCTGGTGGTGGACGCGAGCGCGTGGAGTTTCTGCTCCAGCGCGTCCAGCCAATGGGGCACGAGGTGCACGTTGCGAAGCAGCACCCAGGCGTTGCCACTCTTGGCGTGCCGCCGCACGAGTTTTTCCGCTTCGGCCAGCCCTTCGGCGCTGCCCATGCTCACCGCAAACAGCGGCACTTTGCGCAAGGTGGCCAGCGCTTCTACGCGTCCGGAGGCGTCTTGACCGGCGCCGTTGGCCACGAGGAGCACTGGCGTGAGGCCGCCACCACTAGTGCCGCTTTCATCAGTGGTGGCTGCACCACTCTCGCCATTGCCACTGGAAGACGCAGCCACCAACGAAAGCTCGTCTTCCACGAGGTGTTGCAGGTCGGAAAGCGCCGAGGCGCCTGGGCAGTTGCCGCGCCAAGGGTGGTGGCTCCCAAAACACGCCACCACGAACTGCTCGAGAGCTGGCACCAATTTGTCCGGGCGCAAGCACTTCACGACGAGCAACTCAAGCAGCGCCACCCGAGCAGGTAACTTGGCGTCGGCAGCGCTCATCCAGCCTTCCTGCGGCACCGCAGGTACGCCTCCACTGCTATTGCTGCTGTTGCTGCAACTAGAACTATCACTGCCGTCGTCATCGTCGGTCCCATTGCTTTCGCTTGAGCCGGCAGCCGTAGAAAGGAAAGTAGCCCAGGCTGGTGAAGGCGGCTGACCGGCGGGACCTAAAGCTTTGGGAAGTCCCTTGCACGCTGGCACAGCAGCGGCTAAGGCGACTGCGGCTGCAGATTGCGCTTCACTCAGAACAATGCCACCACCACTGCTGCTGCTACCGTCGCTGCCTACTCCAGCGGCGGCTGCCGCTGCCGATACCGATGCCAGTGGGCCAGAGCTCTTGAGGAGCGCGTCAACTTCCGCCTCGGAAGGTGGCAAAGAGCTTGTTGATCCACCCGACGACGACGCGGCGTCGCAAGCCAGCTTGATTTGCGCAAGCCGCACGCTGAACGCCAATTGGTCGTCGCGCAGCAGGCTCCGGCTCACGCGCAAGGCGGCGAGCCGAAAGAACCGCTGCCGGAGCCGCTCGAGGCGGCCCTTGCCACTCGAGGAGGCACCATCACCGCTGCCACCGCCTTTCTTATCAATCCCACTGCTACTGCTGCTCGCAGCCGCCTCAGCATCGTAGTCGCCGTCGCCAAGGCGAGGTTGAGCCAGGGCATGGCCGAGCAAGCGCAAGAAGAACTGAATGGTGAACTGGTACAAGCTCGAGGTCGCGCTGAGTTGCTCCAGCACGAAGAAAGTCTGGGCGCACGCTTTCGCGAGCGGGGTGTACGTGTCGGCCACTCGCTTCACGTCCGCCATCACCTCCGCTGACTTGGCCATGTCCTTCTCCACGTCCTCGGCTTCGCTTTTCAGCTTGGCCAAAGCCATGGCCACCGCGTCGTCGTCCAGAATGTTGCCCGTCACGCTGCTGAGCTCGGCCAAGAGCGCGTCTTCCAGAGACCGCAGCTTCACGGACTGTTCGCCCTGAAGCCGCAGCACGTCCCGCCGCTTTTGCTCCACGTCCGGCCGCTCGCACCGCAGCACTTGCCCCAAGGCTTGAGCCTCCAGGGAGGCGGGCGTGACCGTAAAGTTCACGAGGGTGACCCGGCTGCAGAGGTCCGGCGCGAACTGAGCGAGCGGGTTGCGGGTCACTAAAAACACCAAAAACTTGGGGTTGTAATCCACGTCTTCGCCGCCCAAACGAATCAGGGTGCGGCGCCCGTTCTTTTGAATTTCGCGGTTCAGGACGGGGTTCAAGACGGGGTCCACGTGCTCCGCATCGTGCACCAACAAGGGCAACCCAAACCGTACCGCCGAGGCCAATGCTTTCAGGAAGCTGGCATCTAGGAAGGAAGTTTGCGAGATGCGCTGGTCGGCGTACTTGGCCAGCAAGAACCGCGTCGCCATGCCTGAGGGGTCCACCACCAGGGGAAAACGGTGGAAGCGGTCCAACACTACGGCGTTCTCCACGCACAGGTCGTCGCTGGCCATGCCCCACTGCTGCCACTGCAACCGCTGGCTGGCTTTGCTCAAATACACCGCGGGCGCGTCGCACAGGTCGCCTCGGTGCGGAATGCCCAAGTCTTCGGCCAGGGTGCGCCATTTGTCGCGCAAGGTTTGGCGGGTCTTGTGGTCGAAAATACCCCCATAAGTGGCGAAGGCCGCTGCCAGCAGTCCATCACCACATAAGGTGCCCAGCTGCGCCTCAAACGTGGTGCTGGACGCTTCCCACCGCCCTTGCTCGGAGGCCAACGACTTGAGCAAGGTTTCCGCGCGCTGCACTTTGGCTTTGACGTTCTCCAGCTCGACTTTGATGGCGTCGATGTCCCGAATCGCGGCCGCGTACTCTTCCTTGTAGACCTCAATGGCCGCGCCCAAACTTTGCACTTTGGCGTCCGCTGCTTCTTTGCCTTCGCGGAGCCCCTGGGACTGGGCCTGCAACGTGTCGACTTCTTCGCGCAGCGGCGTGACCCGCGCCACCACGTGGCAGTAGCTCACCTGGCTGGTGGCCCATTGGAACAGGGGCCCACACGCTTTGGAGGCATGCAGCACCGACTCCACGCTCACGCTGGGGTCCGCCATGTACTTGCGCTCGATGTCCTCGATTTGCCGCGCCCGGAGCTTGGTGCTGTCGAACGCCAGCACCGCGGCAATGAAGTCGTCTTTGCGAATAATTTTGCGGATTTCGTCCCAGTCCGTGGCCTGCTTGTGGCCCAGCATGCTGCACACTGCTTCCATCGTGAGCTGCACCAATTTCGGGGGGTTCCGGAGCGCGCGCACTTCGTCCAATTGGGCCTTCTTGATGGCGCCCACCGCGTCCTTGGCGCTCAGCAGGGCGGGCTCTGCTTCCGCCAGCTCGAGTTGAACCTCCGACGAGCGTTTCGCGATTTCCGCGTCCCGAGCTTCGAGCTGCACTGAGAGCTCCTGCTGTTTTTCCTTCTCTTTCTCGGCTTCGGATTGCTTGTCCAGCATCAAACCGAGCTTGTTGTTGGCGGCGTTGTTCTTCTCCTTGAGTTTGTCCTCCACCAGCGACAGGGACCCTTGCAGCTCGGCCACCGACGTTTGTGTTTCCGTTAGCCTGGCCAAGCCCTGGAACAAGTGCCGCTGCTGCTCCTCGAGCTCGTCGCGCTTCTCGCCCACCAGCGCCACGAACTTCTTGATCAAGTCCAAGAAGTCCCGCGGCGAGCACCAGTGGCGCGCGGCGTGGCTTCGCTTGCCCGCTTCTGCGGTCGCGTCGCGCACCGCCGCGTGAATGTGCACCAGGGCAGCCACCAGCGCCTGCCGAAGGCCAATGCCGTTGCTGCCAAATGAACTCAGGGCGCCTTCGTCACCACTGTCATGGTCATTGTCGTCGTCGTCATTACGCCTTGCGCCTTGCCCGAAAGCTGCATCTGCCACGGCAAGAAGTTGCCCGCTGCCTTTCGGTGCCTTGTAACGGCCGGGCCCATCCGAAGCTTCGCCCGTGTCCAGCCGCTGCGTGAAGTGCGTAGCCACTTGCGCGAGGGATTGGTCGGACCAGGTCCCAAACCAGTCCACCACGCAGCGGTTGAACAGGGCCGGGCTCGCGGTGCACCGGTGCTTCCATTCGCCCCCACTCGGGTTCATGGTAAACACCACGTGCAAGTTGCGCTGCACGGCCCGGGTGAACATGCGGAACAGCTCGTCTTCAGACTCCACCAGGGCCCCCTTTTTGTGGGCCGCGTCCCGGCATGCCGTCAAGAGTTGCGCGCGGTCGTCGCCTTCAAACAAACCGGGCACTTCCCCACTCGCGAGCAAGGCGTTCATTTTCTCCAAGAAAGCCGAGCTAAGGGCATTGGCTTCGTCAAACAAAAAGCACACTTTCTCGCCTTCCACCCCACTGCGCTTCATGACTTCCCGCAAATCTTCGTCGAAGTTCGCCAGCGTGTACTTCCGCGAGGCCTTGATTTGGAAAATGGACAGCCCGTTGATCCAGGCCACGAATTTCGTGAGCACCGTTTTCCCAGTGCCCGATTCCCCTACCAGCAACAAGTGGCCCATGGGGTTCCGCAGCACGGAATCAATGCGCAACACGTGGTCCAAAACTTCGTCAAACATGACCAAGTCGCAGTCCAATTCTTCTTCGTAAAACGCTTGCAGGCGCGCCCCCATGTACCGCCGCAAACTGTCCCGTTGCACTCGCCCGTAGTGGGCCCCCAGCCAGGTCGAATAGAGCAGAGGGCGCGCGAGCACCACGCCACTGACGTCAGTGGAAGACAGGCCGGGAAAATGCCGCTCCGCCACCGCATTGATCGTGGCGTTGCACCACGCCTTCTCGTGCGGGTCCATGAGACGGTCGTGGAACAAGCGCAAGCCTTCATGGGCCCACAGGCAGCAGAGTTCGTCCGGGGATGGGGGCGCATCCAGTGGCGCGAGGGCTTCGAAGAGGGCGCGCACCCATCGGCTGAGCTCCCGCGGCGAATACACGTACTGGGGTGCGGCGTCGGTGGTGAACTGCTGCTGGTTGCGGCCGTAGAAGTCGATCATCGCGTCGGTCACCGGCCCGACGTAGGGCAGCAAATCCCCCCCGTGAACCTTCATGGTGGCCCGCACGAAAGCCCCATAGATCTGGGCCAAGGACGACGGCGGCGGGTAGTCCACGAGCACCAGTGGCGCGTGCCGCAGGAATCGAGGCGACATGGCCACTCGGCCCGCGTCCGTCGGCGGGTTGCAAGCTCCCACAATTTGGACGCGCCGCAAACTGATCCATTGATTGAGGCCACCTCCGCCACCACCGCTGCTGCTAGCACCGCCGCTGCCGCCTGCTGATTTGCCGCACCGGTAAAAGCCCTGTTGTTCCGCGAGCTGCCGCAAAAACGACACCACTTTCACGGTGCCGTACTTGTCTTCGGCCGCCAAGTTGACTTCGTCGCAGAACACCACCAGCCATTTCCCTTCCCCCAGCGCGGGCAGCGGCTGCATCACCAGTCCCCGCGGGGATTTCACGACTTCGCAGTACTGCGCAAAAGTCTTGAGCAACAAGTCGGGCGTCGTAGTGCTCGAGAAGTTGAGGGGCACCAAAACCAATTCGGGCATGTTGGAGAGCACCGCAGTCAGGGTCATGGTTTTCCCACTGCCCGGCGGCCCGCACAGCACCAGGGGCTTGTGCGCCGCCAAACAGGCTCGGATCGCCTCTTCGTGGCGTAACGTGTCCGTAGTGGGAATCACGGCATCGGAGCCCGTCACTTGCCTTGCTTCAAGCTCCTTGGTTGGGACCCCAAGAGACCAAGGCTCCCATTCGCCGTCTTCGACGCGCACGCGCAAGTCCACTGCCGACGACACCCCTCCCGTCAAGCCGCCACCACCGCTGCCCGCGACCAGGCTGGAGAGCTGAGGGTGCTGCAGCATCTGAGCGGCAATGCTTTCGCGGCCTTTCCAGGGCATGGCACCCCCCAAACCCCAGACGCACGCGTGCACGCACCACCGCTGCACGAAGCGGGTCAAGTGCGTACCCTCCATGGGGGCATCGGGGTGTTGCTCGTTGTACTCCAGCACCAGGCTCAGGCCCCGGCGGAGCAGGGTCAGCAAGCTGCACAGCAACCGCGCCCGCGTGGCTTCCATCACGTGCACAGCATCGGTGCCACCGTCGCGGCCGAGCGCCCACCGCAGCACCGCTGGCACGGCTGCCTCGGCATCAAAACCCGGCAAATCACCTTCGCCCAATTCTTCTTCTTCGTCGTCGTCGTCGTCTCCCTCGTCGTCGTCGTCGTCATCGGCCTTGCTATTTTCTTGGAGGCGCGCGTTTTCTTCAGCGTAGTCTGCGCCGAGAAACAAGGGGCGAAGTTCGTGCACGAATCGTTTCCGCGACTCCGCCACCTCGTTGTCCCCACTGCTGCCGTCGCCGTCGCCACCGCCGCTGCCACTGAGGTCGCTGTCCATGTTACCACCACCCAAGAAACTGCTGCTGCTGCTCCCGCGCTCGAGCAGCGTCAACGTGTGCTCCAGGGCCATTCCGGGCGAGACCGCATCGTCGCTGTACCACACCATGCCGCAGCGGCTCACGGTGGCCAACGTGGTGTGCTTCAGGGTGTCCACTTCCATGAACAGCTTCATGTTGTCGGGCACCGCAAGCCGCTCACCGGAAGGCAGCGTCAAGAGGCCGTTGTCGTCCAAGACGCTGTTCAAGTTCTCGGCCCAATCTGGGTCCACGTCGCCGTCGAACACCACCCAATGCCGCCGGGACGACGCACCCGCATCCCCGCGGGGATTCGCCAAAACCCCCCGCAGAATCGCGGTGAAGACCCCATCGGTCCACTCGAGCGTGGTGGGGTCCAGGGTCCCGTACAAGCTTTCCTTGTCAATGGCTTTGGCGTCGATGACGTGGCATTCCCCCTTGACCCCGTCCACCCGCTCGAGCGCGGCCAGCAAGCAGCGCCAGGACGTGGTTTTGCCGGAGCCCGTGGGGCCCACCAGCATGACGCCGCGGCGCATCGCCACTACCTGCCACAGCTGCAGGACCTTGTCGCGCCAGCACGCGTGGCACGAGAGCCCCACTTCGCGGCACACGGTCTTCAAGGCCGCGCGCACCTTCTTGGCGGTGGCGCCGTCCCCCAAGCAAGGGTCGCGCGAGCCGGACCGGTCGGGAAAAGTGGCGCTGCGAAGCTGCGCGTACAGGGGCAGGTCGTCTTTCACGAGCTTGGGGAGCACGGTGTTGTCGCAAGACCGCACCAACACTTCGCGTTCCACCTAGACAAGCAGCAGAAGTAGGTCATTAGGCAGGCACACAAATATGGTCAGTCAACAAGAAACATGCAACAACTTTAACAATTTCAAGACGAGCTCAACGTAGGTAATTGTGCAATGAAAAGAGACAAGGAGTCACCTGAGCCATCGAAGCACCGCTTTCGTTGTCGCCATTCTCGCCATCATCATTGGAGGAGGACCTCTTCGCGAGGGCAGCCCGTTTCAAATCCCCAGTGCCCACCAACACACTTTTCAGGGCCCGCAAGCCGAAGTCGTAGTGCTGCTGCGGGCTCAGTTGCTCCGCGCACATTTGAAACAAGAGCACCACTTTGGCCGCCAAGTCTTCGGCCGAGGCCACCCCTTGGCTGAAGAGCAGCACCTGCGCAATGAGCTTAAAGTTGGGAGTGGCCATGGCCACCGCCCGAAACAGGGCCTTGAGGTTGTCCGGCAGCTCCGACCGACCCGCGTAGCCCGGGTTCATCGTCACAAATATGGCCATGGAAGGATTCAACCGCACCGGCCGGCCGAGGAGGTCCACGGAGGCGGCATGCTCCTGTAAGCCCCTCTGAATCGTGAGGATTTGCGACGAGACTGCAGACAGAATGCGCTCTTCCAAACGGTTGAACTCGTCGAAGCAGCCCCATGCGCCCACCTGGCAGAGCCCTGCAAACAAGCGGCCCATGGCGGCAAAATCGAACGCTTCGTCGCAATTGAAGACCAGCACAAACCGCCCCAATTGGTTGCCCAAAGCTTTCACTGACTCCGTCTTGCCGGTGCCAGCGGGCCCAAACGGGTTTCCGCCCATGCGCAAGTGCAGAGCTTGGGTCAAAGTCAGGTAGCACCGGTCCGTGAGGGGCGTTTGCACCAGCCGCTCTCCTACCCCTTGGTACTCGAACCCGTAAGCAAACGCCGTGTTGGCCATGCGACACTCCACCGCGGTCATAGCAGAGGAAGACGAGGAAGAGATACTAGTAGCCGGCATTGCATACGCGCGCAGGTGCACCAACCACCCGAAGTCGTCGGGGGCGGTCACCTTCTGGTCGCGCAAGAGCCGCGTCACGTCCCGCTGGTGCACCAACTCGGTGATGAGCTGCTCGTATTTGCGGCGCTGCGGTGGTGCCACAAAGGCCGCCAGCACGTTTTTAGCCATGGACTTCAGCTGCGCTTCTAAACCCGCTTCCGCACCCGCTACGGCGCTGGCACCGGTGCCATCAACTCCACCAGCAGCGCTCCCCTCGCGGAGGGCACTTTCCACCGACGCCGCCCACAGACACTGCGTGGCCAACACCGCCACTTGCGCAGCCAGAGGCCCCAACCACTGGTCCAAAGCCGCACCAAACACCGACACGCCGGCTGCTGCACTGGCGCCTTGAGACGAGGAAGACGAAGCGTCTTGCGCGGAAGGATTGGGTAAAAGTTTGGCGTCAACGAGGGCGGCTCCTAGCGCATCGCTGAGGCTGGTGGCCATGGCAGATTCGAGACCCGTCAGCCAGGCTTTCACGCCTACGGGCTCCAGGGCGCCTCCACCGCTGAGGAGAGGATCGGGCCCACAGCGCACCGCATGCTTCTCACCCAAGGGCACGCTTTCGCCTTCTTTCGCAATCATCGCCACCACGTAGGCGCCACCGTTGTTCGAGGCTTCAGTGTCTGCGACGCCATCGCGCGCCCCAAACTTGACCGCGGCAATGGCGGCAAACATTTTGGACAAGTGTGGGGCCACCTTGCGGGCTTCCTTGGAATTGCCCACGATTTCTAGCAGATCTTCGTCGCCCACGAAGTAAAAACGGCTGAAAGCGGCGCGCTGTTGCTCCAGGTACTCTCCGAGCGCCTTCTGAATCTTCCCCATCGCGTCCGCCTGTTTCTCGAGCAGCCGCGCTCGCTTGCCGTGCTCTTCGGGGGCCAGGGCGTGGGTGGCCTCCAGGGCCAAAGGCTTCTTGCGCACTTTGCGCATCAAGTCCACGAACTCGCGGTCGCAGGCTTGGAACCGCGCAAACTCCGACGGGAGCTGGGCTTTGATGTCGGCCGACCCGAAGAAAATGCCCCCCAAGTACACCCACCGCCGCTGCACGTCCACCCACAGATCGAAAGTCTGCTGCGCGCGGGTCAGGGAGCCTTCCCATTTCTCAGCCGCTTCGTCGAAACGCGCCGACTGCTTGAAGTACGGGCTCTGCTTCATGGCGTGCAGCGAAGCCAAGTCGTCGTCCAATTTCCCAAACAAGGCGTCCCACCCTTTGAGAAGCATCACGCCGCTGCCGCCGCTCCCACCAGAACCTCCGTTGTTCGAGAAGGGCACCAATTCGAGCTCGTACGCTGTCCAGCTGTCTTCAACTTTGCGCAGAAACTCTTCCAAGGCCATTTCCCCCTGGGCGCCAGAGACCACGTCGTTGATGAAGCGCTTGTGCAGCTCGAGCTTGCGGGGCAGGAAGTCGCCGAGGGACAGGTCCCGGAGCACTGCGCGGGTCACGGCACCGGTAGGGGTCGACGACGACGACGGAAACATGCGGCCCACTTTGGTGAGCACCGAAGCCAAGTGCCGCGGCTTGATCGCGTCGCTGCGAAGCTCCTGGAGCTGCAGCAGCGCCCGCTGCCGCTGCTGCACGTGCGCCCGCAAGCTTTCAAACGCCGCGTGGCTCGCGAAACGGGGCCCTGCGGCCAAGGTCAACTCTTTGGCCAACGCTTCCATTTCTCGCCGCACTTTCTTGGGGTCCGCTTCTTTGTCGGCCCATTTCCGCGCGTGCGTTGACACCATGGTTTGGGCATGCGGCGCCACTGCCAGCCAGCAAGCTTCCTGGTAAGCAACATCCTTGGCAAGGTCGCTCATGAGGCGATCTGCGTCCCGCGACCCACCGCCGCCGCTGCTGAAGCTGCTGCTGCCGAGGTCCTCACGGTCAAGTTCCGCCAGCCGCCGCTCCTCCAAGGCCTCACTGCTTCCTGAAGTCGAAGTGCTGTTCGCCGCCGTCGTAGCATTTACGGCGTGAGCTGGCAGCGGCGTAGCCCCATCCATGTTGAGCTTGTGCTTGGCGTTGGTGAGCTTCACGTGCGTGGCGCGCAGCGCCTCGAGCTCGTCGGCGTAGCCTTTCAGCAAGCTGAGAGCGTCAAGAGCGCTGCCCACCCCTTTGCACGCAAGTGCCACCTGCACGAATTCAGCACCGGACACCCAATCCCCTCCCTGGGGGGAGTGCTGGTCCAAATCTGCGAGTGCCTTCTCACAACGCTCGGACCCGGCGTCC
>Ga0307979_1001051_pt1 | contig 19583 bp, 13 predicted proteins | sample OrgLakmetage1058_FD_201833 | JGI IMG/M metagenome (GOLD analysis project Ga0307979, IMG submission 201833) | Saline water microbial communities from Organic Lake, Antarctica - #1058 | ecosystem: Environmental > Aquatic > Non-marine Saline and Alkaline > Saline | place: Antarctica: Organic Lake...
CTTTTAGACGACGGGCACATCTCTGAAAGTCTAGTTGTGATCTACTCATCATAACTCACTCGATGGCATTAAAGTCAGCGGCGTAAGTGCCGAACACTGTAAGTGTAGTCTCCTGACTGTCCGCCAGATTCCCTAAGTCCACAGGCGTCGAATCTTTGACCCGACTCACGATAATTCCTCGTAAGGGCGCAAATCCACTCGCAGGGGCCACCGAGAGGCAAAGCCCAAGAATCCCGTGCGTGGCCTTCATCGTCAGAAGAAAGAGTCAGGAATGTTGTGCGTGTGATGTCGTCATCGGCGATACTAATATGATACGATGGAAATACAGGGTCGTCTTCTTTCTTGTCTTTTGGTCTTTCATCATCTTGCCATTCCTACGGAGACACCGGCCGGTGCGCGTCAACGGAGCCATCAAAGCATGGCTCAGTCTACGACAGAAGACACACTGGAGAGCTTATGGCGTCGCTATACGGTTTGCACATAATCATCATTTTCTTTTATTTCTTATCCTCGATCCTTACACCGGTGCGATAACTTGGGATTTTGAAATCTCGATAGCATCAACCTTGTGTCTGCTTCCGCTCCGGTTCACAACAAGCCCTTGCCTAAAACTCCGGACTTGAAACGATTCTCACCACGCCCATTCACTACTTTGTTATTATTAGGGCGAACCTACGGGAACGTTGCCAACACCGCTGCTGCCTGCCTTGTTGGATTGGTTGTTGGGCGATGTGTGCCTCCCGCCTCTGCGGTTCTCTGCCGACGGCACGGCGGCTATCGAGCCGGACGCGGTCGTGAGCTTAACAGGCGGCGCGCGGCTGCTCAAGTTCCTGCGCCCTTCGCAATTTCATGCAGCACCCGTAGAAATCCAGGTGAGTTTCAGTGTTTTTTATAATCTCTTACAGTTACATGATAGCTACCGCACAATGCGTATACATGTGTGGGCTCTCATTGCGATCTTCTCAATCATGATGATTTTGAAATAGTATTTGCAGCCCGGTATTTTATTGTACTTAGTTCTACTCCACCAAATGACTTGCTTTTATCGATGTCGACCACAATTTCGGTTTTGGATGTCATTCTAATATTTTCTTTGCCTTTTCCTCCTCGCCTTTTTTTTTTCATCTGTGTGTGTGTGTGTGTGTTTTTTTTTTTCAATTCTCTTTGCACACCTACCCTACTTGCGTGTGTTGTGTGTGCCAACAGCTCGCGGTGGTCTCTTCGCTGGAGCTCATATTAGGGCGCGACTTTTACAGCGTCGCCCGCTTTCAGGGGGGAAGGCTGAGCTTTCCCAAGCGATTGCTTGCCTTGATCGTGGGTGGCGTTTCATCGTCATCATCGTCGTCGTCGTTTCAGCACGGAGCTAGCAGGGACTCGCCTTCAGCCATATCAGGGAGCCCTCCTGCAGGCAATGACGTCACCACACCGCCGGCTGCGGCTACAACAGCTGGAAGCGCATCGTCTGCCGCTGCTGCTAGCTCTCGTGCTGCTTCTCCGGCTTGGCCCTCCACGAGTAGTGCAGCAGCACGAGGAGCGCCCACTTCCTCTGCTTCCTCGTCTCCTGCACTCGTAGCTGCGTGCCTGGTGCGGGTCTTAGCCTTGGTTGGGGCGGCGGGGCTAGCCAGCAGTGACTTGAAGCACGTGTTGCGTTGGGTGGCAAGCCCTGCCACTCCGCGCATTCTTCGTGGGGCATTGGTCGCGGTGTTGCCCACTTTAGCGGGTCCTCGTTTGCCGGAAAGTGGGCACAGCGATGCCTGGACTTCCGGTGCACAGCTGAACCCTTCGCTGTTGCGCCGCCGCAGCAGCAGTGTTGGTAGCAGCAGCGCGCTGACTACGAGTACTCGGAGCGCGAGCAGTGGCTCCGGGTCATCGGGGATTTACCCGTCGGGAATGCCGTCGGCGAGCCGGGCATTTGCGGGGGCGTTGCTTTCGGCCGCGGGGGCCTCCGCGCAGGCCAGCGCCGAGGTGCACGCCGCCCGCGCAGCTGTATTGCGGGAGTTGCCGCCGCCCTCGTGCTTTTTCTGCCTCGGGGGTCGAGGCCAGTCGGGCGGCGCGACGTCACTGGAGCACGAGGGCCAGGGAGAGGCGGATGCGCTGAGGATGCCGTTCAAAGCGTGGCCGTTTGAGGCAGGAGGTTACCAGGTAAAAACAAAAGGAATGGAGGGGGTGCGTGGTTGTGGTGCCAAGAGATGAAATGGTGCGATGTTTGCTAAATTCTTGCTTGATTCTCGTGGCCTCGTATATTGTGTTGCTGTTCCTGGCTGAAAGCTTTTTTTAAAGCGACGCCTTTTTGTCCCATTTTTGTTCGTGGGGCAGAAGTGCTCAACTCATTCTCATATATATCTTTCAATTTTCCTCTTTGCCTATATCTCCCCCCCTTAAGGTGGCGTTTTGGGTGCGTTTCGAGCGCCTCCCCCGCAAGGGAGGGGTATGCACCTTATTTGCCATCGCCAACTACGCCGACGGCAGCGGTGTGTGCTTGTCCGTTGACTCCGGTGGAGGGCTCAGCTTGAGGGTAAGGGGGGTGTTGATAAAGAGTGGTGATGGAAGTAGATAAAGGCGGAAGAGCAGTGGTCGAACCACTACTCTTTATCAACACACAATAGTATTCGGAATCATTGCGTCTGCCAAATCTTCTACTCTTCACTTTGCTGTCTTTATCTCATTCTTCTCTTGCTCGTTGCTGTGCCATTCCACCCGTTTTGACTCTATTCCTGCCCCCACCCTTCTTATTTAATTCCACCCCCTATTAAGGTGGGGGATTCCGGCGCGATTGCCAAGGGAGGCCGCTCGATGCTGTGCCGCTGCGGCGGGGTTTCCATGAAAAGGTGGCATTTCGTGACCGTCACTCACGCGCGGCAGAAGGCCTCGGTCTCAGCCCTCAGCATGTTTCAGAAGGACTCGATCAGCGTGACTTTAGATTTAGCCCCTACCCTGTCGGTGGTGTGTCCGGTGCCGAGAGTGGTCGCAGAGCCCCTGGATTGCGCTGTGGTAGCGCTGGGGTTGGACGGGCAACTGAGCGAGGTGAGTGGAATATGATTGAATAAACGATTGCATGGTCGACTGGCTGATTGAATAAGCGATGAGTGGTGACTGATGAATGAATGATTTGCGCCCTTTTTGTTGCTATCCTTCTTCTCCGCGCGCGCGAGTTACATGAATGTGTTTGTTTGCGAACAGAATTTTTGAGCATAACTTCTATTTCGCACTCATCAGTACAGTACGAATGCCGACACTATAACTTATAGATGTGTCCTCGTCTTCTCCTCGTTCATCGCCTCCTCCTGCTCCCACGCACACACACGCACACACATTTTAGGTGTACTTGTTCAAAGAGCCTTTGTCGGAAACGCAGCTGTCGCAATTGGCCCATCACACGCGGAAACGGTACCCCGAGACCCCCTCAGCGGATTTGGACCCAAATACTATATTAGGACTACCGCCTACAGGGGCGCGCGCATTCGCCAACTCGATTTTGGCGGTGTACCATCCCCAGGTGAGAGGGTGCTCTGCTATTATTGATGAATTCCACGAGAGTGCTGCCTATTCCTGTTGCATGACTATTTTGTTTCTGCAACTGCTAGCAACGCTCATTGTCAAGTATTTCAAACATGCCCTTCTGCCTACTCTCATCTCCCTGTTCTCTTCTCTTCTCTTCTCTTCTCTTCTCTTCCATCGTCCACTCGAAATATACATTCAGCGCCTCGCCCGCCGTGAACCACTGCAAAGAGGAAGGAGCAGCTCCATTCCTGGCAGCAGCTCCTTGCCTGGCAGCAGCAGTGGCACTACTACTAGTGGTGGTGGTTGCCTGCAAGCTCTAGACGTGCACGGAGGGCATCACGCGTCCGTGACTGGGAGAGGGGCCCACGGGTGGGCGCTCAAAGCAGCGCAAGCAGGGATTTCCTCCTTGGGGGGTGCTCCGGTGCTCCTGCCGCTGTTCGCGTCGTGTTTGGCCTCGAACGCCCCTGTAGTCGCTGACGTGGGCTTAGTGGCAGTACACTCTCAACAGCAGCATTCGCAGCAAGCGCCACAGGCGAAGAATACCTGGGGCGGCAACGTGGCGTGCCGGCTTTTCACGCTCGCGCGATTCTCGCAAGGCCAAGCTACCAATCAGGTGTGAAGAGGGGGTGCTGAGTCTGGTTTTGAGATGCCGAAGTTAATGTGATGAGAAGGAAGAACCCGCAATATTTAAAAAACTTCCTATTTTTGTTCATTGTTTCGTGTCTTTGCGTACCATCTTGTGTCCTCTTGACGTTTGGATTCACTTTCTCTCTCTCTCTCTCTTATTCTGCCAACCACGTTAACACATACTTATACACGTACATGCTTCACAGGCGGAATTGTGGCGGTGCGGCGCGCCCGCGATGGTAGCCTTTGCCCTTTTACATGTACTCCCGAAGGATCTGGCCCTAGAGGCCCCTCAGCAATGTGCGGCTGCCATTGAGGCCTTGGTCTGCAGTGCTGATCTTTGCCCTCCCCTGTACGACCAGTGGGTCTGCAAGATTCTGTTCAACACCCGGCTCTGGGCCTACGGTAAGTACTGGCGTAAATGTTTTTTAGGCTCAATTGATGGCTCCTTGTTCTCACGGCTTCTTTCTCCATTTTCAGACGTTTTTATTTTTTTGTCCGTTTGTCATTGCACCTTCCCACCACTTTTCTGCGTGCTACCTTCTGTCGACTTCTCACAGGCGCGCCGCAAGCGTTGCAGCTGGCCGTGATTGGCGCTCAGCAAAAGTGGGCGAGCCAGCAGCCTACGCGCTTTCGTCTCTTAGTGGGCACCGGCAAAGTCCTGGACGCGATGGCCGAGCTCTACCCACAACATTTGCCGGGAGATCGAGCCCTGCAGCGCATCGAAGAAGAAGTAGAACAAGAAGAACAAAGGAAGAAGATGGACAAGGAGGGCCAGCATCAAGAGGACAAAGACGGCGAAGGAATTGGAAAAGAAATGGGGAGTGGACCTAGCAGCCGCGCGATACATGTAGCCAAAGGAGGAGGAGGCGGAAGCAGCGGGCGTGTGCGCGCTGGGAGCAAAGAAGGTTCCTTGGATGAATCCGGGTTTGGCCCTCGTTGCCTCGCAGACAATGTCATCAGCTCGTCGCGGCGCCGTGTCCTTCGCCTCGCGATGTTGGAAGTGATTTACCTGGCCATTACTGCGACGAACAGCGAGGCTGGGCATGCTTCCTCAAACGGTGCCAGCGCTTCGTCATCTTCTTCGGGAGGAAGCGGCACTGACGGTGGCAGTGGCAGCGGAGGAGGAAGTGCCTTGCTCTTGTCGTCGTCCTCGAATGGGGCTTGGTTTTCGTCTTCAACGCCCATCGAGGGAGAGGTGAAGGAGCAAGCAAGTGTGCGATGTGCATACTTCTGACAAGCTTCCTATGTATCTAACTCGTTGAAATGTCTAAATGTCTTCAGTTGATTCTTCGCTTGAGCCGATTCTAACTGTTTCTCCTTGTATTTCTCTTACTCATACTCTCATCTCTCATCGAAAAGGTGCGAGCCTTGATGCAATTCCTCGCCAGCCCATGCCACTACTACAGTGGAAACAACAGCAGCAGCAGCCACCTTGGTGCTTCTTCTTCTTCTTTTCTGGACTCGGCAGCGGTGCTCTTAGACTTTGGATACTTGTTGCTAAGCTTATTGAGGCTCCCTAACCCTCCTCCAGGGCTCTTTCAGGCCATGCACGACATTTCTCTGAACCAACCGACGACATGGGCGGCGTTGATTGTGGCGAGGTTCTTGGAAGGCGACCATCAGAGCTCCAGCAGCAACAGCGGTGGCGACGGCACCTGCGAAGTTACTACGAGCAAGAGGGGGAACAACAGCAGCAGCAGCAGCAGCAGTTTCAATGGTGTGTCCGTAGTAGCAGCCTGCGGGGGTGCCAACGACGAAGGACGAAGCTTGGGCTTGCGCTTACTTACGGTTTACATGGCTCGCTTGAGCGCACAAACGTCGTCGTCGGGATTAGGCGCCGCGATCCGGCGCAACATCAGCAGCGTGCAAAGCGTAGCTTCTTCTTCGTCGTCGTCGTCGCATTCGGCGAGGTTTGCTGGACCTTCCGGCGTTTCCGCTAAATTTTACACCACCGGTTTAACCCTGATTCAGCGAAGCCTCATCAAGCATCAGGTTAGTGAAATAAAAGGAATCGTGTAGATATTGCTCAACTACAAGCCCTACTGTAGTCTAATGGTTTTGCCTCTTTTTTTTTCTTTGTGCCTGTCTGGATGTACGTGACACGAACCGCTTGCTTGTCCCAACATAATACATTAGAGCTGGGTGGGCGACGCGTCTTACGCTGCCCTCTTGGAGATGGTCCTGGTCGGCGACGAAGACGCTCACGGGTGGCACTCGCCGTCGTTATCGTCGTCGTCGTTATCGTCTTCGGAGGAGGTGCCACCACCACCTCAAGATCAAGGCACTCGTTCACCTTCGATGTCGTCGTCACCGTCGTCGTCACCAGGAGCCAACGGCCTCTCTGGTGCTTCCGAACTCCGCGCCCTTCTCAAGCTTGGTGCGTTACAAATAATATTTCCAATTTCTCTGATATCAGATTGAACGAATCTCCTTTACTTCCGTTTCTTTAAGACTTCATCTTGCCTCGTTATAGTTTGCATCCCCTCCTATTTCTGGTCCATTTTCCCTCGACTTTCTTGCTTGTTTGATTTCTGCACTAATATGGTACAGGCAAGCACATGACTCCAGCGCAGACCCAGCGTGCCGAAGAGCTCTTGAAGCTGGGTCTGATCGTGTCCGCCGCCTCACAACAAGGCAACACTACTGCCACCGCGCAAAGCAATTCTATTCCTTCGCCGCCGAACCCTCCTTCCTCGTCATCAACAGCAGAAGCGGTCAGTCTAGCAGATGGTAACAACCCACTTCTCAACCAAGCTTCCGATTCATCAATAGTTGTCAATGATGCTGATGCACCGCCGCCGCCACTCTCTTCATCACCACCTTCGTCTGATCTGGCTCGTGGATCGCCGACTCAATCGCCAAGCAAGATCGGCGATGCTTTCGGCGACGCTTCACTAGTTCACAATCCGTGCTTTGATTCGACGCCCCTTGATCCTGCTCGAGTCTTTGCTCTGGCGTTACCCAGGTGAATGCACTGGATAGAGGGTGGAGTTAGAGGAGCGTGAGGCACCATAGGTTCTGGAAAAGTCTTCATCTAGGGTTTTGACGTATAGCGTAGTCGTGCTCCAAGGTCATCATGACTTGTTGTTTTCTTCCTTCATATGGTCAATTCAATCATTTGGTCATTTTGCGTGTGTGGTGGCGTTTGCTTTTTTTAATCTTCGCAACTGCAAACAGGTTGGAAGTGTCGTCTTTGGAGGCGCTCGGCCTTCTCCTGCGGCTGTTGCCGAAGCTCTCCGTTCAGATTCAGACTCGCGCTTGCGCTGACCTGGTACGTTAGGTTCTGCTCGTTACTGTATGTTTTCTTGTGCTGTCTACTGATTTCTGCTACACTAAGCACGTGTGCTTTCGAATGCTGTAATTTTCATTTCGCACAACTTCGTCATTTCATGTGTTTGCATCTCCATCTGATGGCCACCCTCTTTCTGACTGATTCGCTCTTACTTTTACCGTTTTTTTTTTTCCAACGCACGCATCTTCTTTTTTTATGACTAGTTGCGACTTGTGAGCTTGCGGCCAGTGAACATTGGCGCCTTGGCCTTAGCGCCGCACTGGCAGCCGTCTTTATTCGCCCTCCTGGCTCCACATGTAATGGCTACCGACGAGCCGGCACCTCCCTCTGTTTCATCGTCATTATCTTCTTCATCATCGTCGTCGGCAGAGCTCTCAGCGGAAGGATACCCCACGGCACAAGACCCAAACACAAGCGAAGTACGCGTGCGTGTAAGCTACTTGAGTGAACTCGAGGGTGTTGCCACCTACACGCCGAAAGACACGCCTGGTAAAAGCAGTACCAAGGACGGCGCTCGAGGCCGGACGGCACAGGATTTCGCGGCTGAATTCGGAGGCCAAGTCGACGACGCCATGAAAAGCCGAAGCGATGCGGTGAGATGGAGAACAGGGGGGGAGTGATAATGTATGGTGGATAAATTATGGTGGAAGTGGGACTTAAAGACTTTGAAAACTGTCGATCTTAGTTTGGTTTGTGAGTGCGACTACTTTAAGCCATGTTTTAGCTATTGCTATTCTGAGTTCCTCCCTTTTTTTATCTCTTTGTGTTTTTTCCAACGTACTATGCCAGGTCTACGAGTACCAGCGGTGGCTGCCGGTACGGGGATGGGGCACTGTGCTCTTGCCCACCGATCCCGGGAAGTGGAGCGACGCAAGCCAGTCAACGTGGGGCAGTGCCCTTTCGGACGTGGCGCCGCCTCTGCCGGCGATTGGATGGTCTGTCACCAAAGCTTGGGCGCCGCTCCATGCTAGCAGCAGCAATAGTGGTGGTTGGGAGTACTCGACCCTGGGGTCGGGGTCCGGCTTCAGTGCCATGAAGTCCAGCACCTGGGCCCCCACTTCGGGGGGTACCCGCACCGTGCGGCGGAGGGTCTGGCATCGCACAGTGACTCTAGATGACGCCTTTTCCTCCTCTTCTCCTGCTGCTGCTGCTGCTAGGGTAGACCCCCAAGAAGAGACTAGTGCGAACAAGGAAGAAGAAGAAGAAGTCAACAACAAAGAGGAAGAGGGGCGCACTTCTAGCCTTGCGGTGGATGCAGTAGACGAGGATGAATCGAACGAAGCAAAGTCGCTTGCGGAGGCGCAAGCTCCTGAAACGTCGCCTTTGTCTCAAATGGCAGTCCGTGTCTATGCCAAGTTGCTGTTTTACTGCATGAACACCCAGCCTAACAACGCTGGAGGTGCGCTGGACCTGTTGCTAGCGATGGAGAAAGAATCCGTAAATGGCCCTTCGGTGGTATCTTTGTTGCTCTCTGAACTGATTGCTGAGATCCATGCAGACCTGCTCGCGAGATCAATGACGGGATCCGCTGCAGCTTCTGGAGCTGAATTGGAGTGGGTCACTGCAATGCGTGCTAGCCCTCTGTGGGAAAACCTGAGAGAACTGAGTCACATCGTCTCGGTGCGCGCTTCCAAAAGTGGCGTGGCCCTAAACGGTGTTCCCGGCGCCAAGCGAGCAATCCTGCAGCAGCGGCGGATTGGGGAAGTGAAGTCGCGAATGACGCTCGAGCAGCTGCACCGGTGCCACTACAAGTGTTCGGAAGACCGCCACAAGAACATTTGCTACTTCACCACCGACGTCTGCTCGCAGTGCCACCACGCCCTCGCTGCGCATGACTTGGTGCCTCGCCCTGACCCTTTCAAGAGCCTGCGGCGACGCATCGACGATGAGATCCTTGCCTCGGAAGTGAAAGCGGACTCGAAGACCGAAAATGCTCGTGTTGGTGGTGATAACGCAAGTGCTACGGTGGGTAATAGTGCCGCTGGCGGTGACGGAGCAGCTGCAGCTGCCTCTCAAGACGACAACAGTAGCCGCAGCAGGAACAGGAGCAGCGGCAGTACTGGCGATGTCGATTTCCGGAGTGAAGAAAAGTTGGGGCCTGGCGCATCTTCGTTGCTGGCGTCCGAATACCCCCTCTTGGGCGGGTACGACCGAGGCGTGCACTTTTTGGTCGCCACTGCTGACCCCTCGTCTCTTCACGTTCAAGATGAAGGCGTAAATGGTGCGCCATCATCAACAACAACAACTTCTGCTGCTGCTGCTCCCTCATTATCTGCCAGTGTAAGGCAACACAGCGCAAAATGGCCGCTGCCGCCTCTGAAATTCAGTGCGAGCGGGCCCGAACGGCACATGTACATGAGCTTGCAGTTGAATCACCTCATGGACCTGGTGCTGTTTCCGACCGATTCCCATGCGGAGTCTACCTCCTCCTCTTCCTCTGTGGCTACCACTACCACTAATACCGCTACCACAGCAGCAGCAGCTGCAGCCACGGTAGAAGAGCAAGGCTCAGGAGAGGACCTCTTGAGACGCCTCTGCACGGTCAGAATGCGCACATGTACAAAATATGTGCTCGTATGTGTTCCACTTTTTATAGAGCATTTTTATGAATGTCCTGATCATCAAGGACTGTAATGTAGAGTGGTGTCACGCACACTCCTATTAGCGCGCGCACTTACGTGCTCCCAGTCATGCTTATGCTTTATTTTACATGGCTTGCCCAGGTGCACGGCGTGGGCGGTGTGGGAGTCGGCAACCTCGACGATTGGACGCCTGCCGTCCCCATCTTAGTGCTCAGTGCCTTACGCGCAAACCTAGCCCTCCTCTCCCACCTCGCCCTCGAAGACCCGCAGCTCCCTGCGGCCTGCCTTCGCCTGCGCCGGCTGGTGCATTACTTGGTGTGGGTTGGGGATGCCCAAGACCAAGCGCAACAAAGCGCCGACGGATCCTCTTCGGCCGAAAGCAATGACGTCAATGAAGCGGATCTATGGGCAATCGCCACGCTACTCCACATCCGCCAAAAATTAGTGCACCTTCGGTGCGCCATTTATGGGTTCCCGGAACCTGGCGAGGATCCTATGGAAGAAACCTTTGGCCCGAACGCGAGCAAAGGAAAGGGAAAAAGTGCTGCGTCATCATCATCTTCTCAGACTGCCTCTCCTTCTACTACTACTGTTGCTGATAGCTCTACCAGTACGATGACTCCTGCCTCGCCCGTGAAGGCAATGGGGTTTTCGCCCCTCAAAACGCGAGTCGACCAGGGCAAACACCGCCAAACCTTGGCCTTCACCTCCGCCGACGATCTGGCCCGCGCCGTATTTTGCTACCGTTCGTTTCCGTATGCGGCGTGGGAGGAGTACAGCTCGGAAGAAAATGCTGCGATTGGCGCTGCCTTGTCGGCGAGTCCTGTACAGGGAAGGGTAGCCTTACCGGGCCCGGAGACAGGCACTTCGTTTGAGGTAAGAGATAGACTTGACGTGCCTACATGTACTCCAGTAGTGCATTAATGTACCCTTTAACTGTGTGTTGTAATGATTGTCGTGTCAGTAGCATGACTATGAGTAAATGCTGTGTAGTCTTTCTTTAACGCCATTCTCTGTTGGCTCACTTTGCCGTATTCCTTTCCTCTCTCCTCTCTCCTGAAGGTGCGCTGGGGCCCGAAGCCTGGCGAAGAAAGTAACGCCAAAGAAAACGACAATAATGATGACTGTGTCATTGGTGCCAACATGACTGAAGTCAACACCTCCGACAGTTCGCCGAACTATGGCATTGCGCGAGAGCTCATGTGGTTTGTGCCTGTGCTGCCTCAACGCAAAAGCGTAGACGATGATAATGGCAATGACGACAACAGCAACGTCGATGACCTTATGATGCCAAATTCGCCAACGAGTATTGCAGGATCAGGGGAGAAGCAGAAAAGCGAGTATCCAGAGGCAATTCCAGCACAGAATGCAGCTGCAGTTGAGGAATCACCTTTGATCATCGGAGCAGCAGCAGATGAGAAGAATCAGTGCTCATCGCCAACTCCTCCTCCTTCCTTATCCTCCTCGTCTAGTGCACCAACCCCGCTTGCTCGCGAAAGCATGCTCGTGTCAGCGCGCTTGCTGTTTGGGGTGTGCGACGGCCTCTGGCGCATGCGTCGCTCGGTGCTCGATCCTTGCCTTGACCGCCCTTCCGCAGCGGCTCTCTCAAGGCTTGGGACCGTGGTTCGATCCGCGGAAAGCATCGCGATTGCGCAGGCGGCGCGCGCATCGAGGGGCAGGAGCTTGCTCGACCCCTCGAAGTGGAAACAGCGGCAACACGACGGCGAAGGAGGCTGGGAGATGGTCACACCAGAAACTGCTGGAGGTGGTGGTAATCAAGGAGGGGTTGGAAGCGGTTCGTTTGATAGCGGAAGCGAAGACGGAAATGGCGTGAACAGCAACAATTACTGGCGAGACTACACGTGAGTTTGGTTCGGCAATCGTGTATCTTCAAGCGAGAGCATGTTTTGACTTTTTCGACCATTGAATTTCCCATCCTGATTTATTTTATACGTCATTTCTACCTTATGGTTCTGGTTCTGATTTTTTTACTCTCCTTCTTGTCCAATTTTCGACATCCTTCTCCTCCACTACATGTACCATCAGGTTCCTCGACGAGCCATTCCAGTGGCTCACTTCGAAATGGTTGGACTCCAGCGGCGCCGGGTTCTCCCACCAGCACTGCAAAAACCCGCTCTCCCAAGAACTCTTTGCAGGCTTGCTGATGCGCTTCCACTTGTTGGAAGAACGGACTTACAAGAGCGTGGCGGCACAGGGGGTGCGGCGGTGGCAGCAATACACCGACGAAACGACGAAAACCGAACGGTCTGCCGTCGGGACCGCAGAAATGCTGGCCTCAGAAGGTCGAAGTTTGACGGTGCGGTTGGAGCAGTCCGAAATGACCCATCGCGCAGGCCTCGACCACGAGTGGCGAGAAGCGTTTGACGTTGGAGCGCGCGCGTGGGCAGTCTGCTTGGAGAAACTGAGAGCGGATTGGTCCCCATGGGCGACGGCAGCGGCGGCTGCAGCGGGTGCAGGAGGAGGCGGTGGAGCAATAAGTGGACATGCAGCATCGCCAGTAATAGGAGGAGGAGGCTATAGTCCTGGAGTTCATGGCACAGGACTCGCAGGAGGCACCAATTCTAATCGCAATGCTACCATTACCTGGCGCTTGAGCGACTGCGAAGACGAAATGGGCCGCAAGCTCTTGTTGATCAAAGGCCCTCGGATGAACTTTGCGAACAAAGCATGGCGAGTGGAGACTACTCCTGTCAAAAAGTCCTCAACTATCACCACGACTGCAGCTGCTGCTGCTGCAGAAGAGACAGAGACAAATGCCAATGCCACGAATGCAGGAACATCCTCTGCTAGCGATCCTAGCACCCCAAACAACAAAGAGGGGGGTTTAGTGGTGCACTCCCAGGAAGGTTTAACCTCCTCCTCGGTGGCTCTGCAGACCGTGGCCAAAGCGCGCGTGGACCCTTCGAGAATGCACTCGCACTCCATCGACTACGAGGGAGAACACGACGACGACGAAGAAGACTTTCCCGAGGACGACGACAAGGACGACGCTGACAGAAATTCGGTGCCCAGAGGGAGCGAAAGTCAGAATAGCGCGGTGAGTGCAGTCAAGTCATCTCCTAACGGTACCGGCAGTAATGACGACGACGACGACGACTACGAGGAGGGTTTCGAAGCCCTGTTGTTGCAGAGTCGGGCGCAGCTGGATGCGGCGGCTGCCGCCAAGAGGGCTGTAGCGGTGCTCGAGCATGCTCCTGGTGAGCGCTCCGTGCGGACCATGGAAGTGCAAGTGGTGAGGCCCGAGTCAGTGACCGTTGGAAGGCTGGTGCTCACCACGATGAGTTTGTACTTCCATCCCGCTGCGAAACAGCCCCACAAGGGGGGAGACGAGGACAACGACGATGGCAACGGTGCCACAGGTGCTGAAGGAGGAGGAGGTACCGATGCTCACAACGACAGCAAGCGGAAAGCCTCCGCCGGCACTCATCAGGGCGACCAAAGGTGGCGCTTGGGCACACTGACGGCAGTTTACGGTCGCCGCTACTTGCTAAGGCCCGACTGCGCCATGGAGTTGTTCTTCGCGAACGCGCCCGCGCTCTTTCTGGTGTTTCGCGATGCCACGAGGCGGCAGCGGCTGTGGGCCGACTTGAAGACTTTGCGCGCGCACGGCGGTGGCAGCAGCCACAGTGGGAGCAGCTTGATGTCCTCGTCGTCGTCTGCATCAGCGTCGTCGTCGTCTCTGTCCGGTGGTTCGTCGCGGTCTTCGTCGTCGTCGTCGTCGCGTGGACATTCGCACGCCGCGTTTCCTCTGCTTCGCGCGCCGGAAGTCTTGCAGAGCTTCAGCGCGTCCACTCGCAACGGCCTGAATCCGCGGGCTTGCTTGTCTCGGTCCGGCTTAACGACAGAGTGGCAACAGCGGCGCATCAGCAACTTCGAGTACCTCATGAAGTTGAACTTTTTGGCGGGGCGAAGCCGCAATGACGTCACGCAGTACCCCGTCTTTCCCTGGATTCTGGCCGACTACACTAGCGACACTCTGGACCTGGAGAACCCAAACACGTTCCGGGATTTAAGAAAACCCATCGGTGCTTTGCAGCCGGAACGGTTGGAAGCTTTCCAAGAGCGCTACGAGTGTTTCGACGACCCTTATGTGCCCAAATTCATGTACGGCTCGCATTACTCTTCTGCAGGTACTGTATTGCACTTCTTGGTGCGGCAAGAGCCATACACTTCCATGGCAGTGAACTTGCACGATGGGCGGTTCGACTGCCCCGACCGGTTGTTCCAATCCATAGAAAGCGCGTGGGAGTCGTGCAACCAAAGCATGACTGATGTCAAGGAACTGATTCCAGAACTGTTCTACGACCCTGAAGTTCTTTTGAACACAAACGCACTGCCTCTTGGGACGTTGCAGTCTGGGGTCGAGGTCGGAGATGTGCAACTGCCTCCGTGGGCGAAAGGATCCGCGCACGAATTCATTCGACTGCACCGCCAAGCTTTGGAGTCCGAATACGTGAGCGCAAATCTTCACCATTGGATCGATTTGGTGTTCGGCTACAAGCAAGTTGGCGAAGAAGCAGTGAAGGCCAACAACTTGTTCTATTACCTCACCTACGAAGGGGCTGTCGATTTGGAAAAAATCGAAGACCCCATGCTCCGCGATGCCACTGCGGCGCAAATCAAGCACTTTGGCCAGACCCCGTCTCAATTGTTGACGAGGCCGCACCCTGCTCGCGATGCGAGTGAAGCTTGCCCAGCTTGCCCCACTAGTGCTGACGCCCGGGTGCACAAATTGGAGTCCTACGCCATTCCCGACCTCAAACTCTCGGGTTTGAGCACAGACTCCAGCAAGGCTGCTGCTGCTGCCGCTGCCGCTAGTAGTGGTGGAAGTAGTGCATCTTCAGGCGGTGCCAACAGCAGCAGCAGTGTCACTGGCAATCTGGCAAGTGCAACCTACAACCTCAGCAGCACCCGGATCGGCGCCAGCAGCAGCGTCTCGTCCATCATGTTCAGCGGTCGCCGCAAGGTGGTTGTGGTCACCTCCGACCGCCATGTCTCGCACTTCGTGTGGAGCAGCGCGCCGAGCACCGTTGGGGGCCGCACTTTGCCGTACACCTTAAAGCCGGCCCGGCCGTTTGCTAAACCCCTCCCCTGTAGATCCTTGGCGGTGGTGACCGAGAAAGCCGCAGCCCATCGCTTCGAGTCGGTGCGGTGGCGCACTGCGCTGCCTCCTCCTCCAACTTCTTCGACTCCTCCTTCTCCTGCTGCTGCTGCTGCTGCTTCTACTCAGGAGACTGAGGGCACAACTACTGTGAGTGGCTGGGAATCTTCACCTGTAGAGGTGCCGGCAGAAGGAATGAGCGGTATGTCAGCAGAGCAGACATCAACAGGAGAAGGAGCTGCACTTGCAAATTATGCAATTTCAGGCAACGATGACAGCCAAGGCGTAAACGACGACGACGACGACGAAGCTTCCTCCTTCTTGGGCACCGGGCACTGGTGTTTCGCGGTAGCAGGAGCTCCGTCTGGTGCCACGCACGAGCGCGGCTACCTCTTGAGCTGCGGGTACTGGGACGGAGCGCTGAAATGCCATTCCTTGGAAGCCTGCAAGCCCCACGCTTCGTCCTCGTCATCTTCGTCCTTGTCGCCAGCGGCGATGTCATCGTCATCCTCATCATCGTCATCCTCATCGTCTGCTCCTTCGATGTCCCTGTCCTCCTTACATCACGGCGGGCTCGGCGGCCATCGCGGCCCGGCTACATGTGTGGCAGCTGGGGCCGACGGCTTCACCATCGTGACGGGCGGAGCCGACGGCACGGTGCGCGTGTGGGCGTTGGACAACGAAGCAGCTGCTCTGGCTTTGTCCGACCACGACGACAGCTTCACGGCGAATCGACGAGCTAGGGACGGGAGTGGGAGTTACGGAGGAGGCACTGCGCTGAGTGGTACTTCTTCGGTTCTCTCTTCCTCCTCCTCCTCCTCCTCATCGTCGTCGGGCGATGCTTCCTCATTGTCTATGCAAGGCGGCGGCGACGGCGGAAGCTTGCGGTGTTACCGTGTCCTATGGGGGCACGAGTCACCTCTGTCCGCGATTGTCGTCGACACCGCGCTTGGCGTGTGCGTCAGCGGCTGCCGCGGCGGGTATGTGGTAGTGCATGCTCTGAGAAGCGGAGAACACATCCATACTTTTCCTCTCCTTGCTTCTGCTAGCAACGACATTGCGGAAGAAAATGGCAAAGAAGTAAATGAAGAAGAAGACAAGCAAGGAAAAGCTTCTAATCATGCCGCTGACGCTACCATTCAAAAAACATCGACTACCAAGACCACCAGTACTCCTACTACCCCATGTGAAGTCACGGTGCTCGCCCTCGACGGCGTTTCTGGCGACGTGGCGGCTCATTCGTGGGACGGTCCCGGTTTTCCCCTGTCCGTCTTCAGCGTGAATGGAAGGTGCAAAGCTTCAATCAAAGCGCCGAGTCGAATTAACGCGATGTCCTTCAGCCGCACAGGGGTGTATTTGATTTCGGGCTGCGAAGAAGGCTGCATAACGTTTCGTGCTTCTGCAACGCTGGAGGTTCGAAAGACAAATCTTTTCTTCCATCAATTTTAAATTCTTCTTGGCCTTGAATGAGCGCTCTTAAATGTTCGTAGAAATAGGCCAAGATGAGAATAAGCGTTCCCTCACTTCATCCATCATCGATGTCCTCAACTTCATCTCTTTGCTTCTGTTTGCCTTCACATCGCAGGTGGTGCGCCGGATTGCTCTCTCGCCCTCAGCATCTCCATCACCAACTCCATCATCGTCATCGTCGCCGGTGTCGTGCTTAGCCCTCGCCCCCGAAGGCCACGAGCTGTTGGTTGCCACTTTGGACGGCGCCTTACATGTGCTGAGCGACCCCGCTTATTTAGCCAATGCATTTGGGAGCGGGGACACCATTCTCAACGACGTGGATCTTCTCGGGGGATTTCTGGGCGATCTTGAGGAAAACCCCTCGTCTCCATTGTCAGCCTCTTCTTCTTCACCGTCATCGTCGTCATCGTCGTCGTCGTCGTCTCCCACCTCAATGGACCAAAAAGAGGGGGAGAAGAAAGAAAATGGTGAAAGCAACCACGGCAGCAGTGCCACAGCTGGCGTTGCCTCGAACGATGGCAATAACAACCCAAGCAGCGATGTGAATGGCCTCGTTGTAGGCCAAGTCAACGACGACGACGACGACGACGACGAGGGCGACGCAGCCGATGCGCGGGCAGTAGCGGAAGCGCGAGCGGCAGCCGAGGCGATCATGGCCGCAGAAGCTGCGGAAGCGACCGCTGCCGTGAACGAAGCTACCGAGGAAGTGATGGCTGCGCTGGCTGCGAGTGCGTCTTACGAGGCCGACGAGCATGCCGTGGCCAAGGCTCGAGAGGCCGCGCGCGCGGTCATGCTAGCTGGCGGTGCTGGTGCTGGCGATGGTGATGATGCTAGTAGTGGAGGAGATCCAAGCGGTCAGCAGCAGCAGCAGCGAGGCCACCACTCAAAGTCGGAAGGTCTGAGTGGCGATCGACCCGCAGCACTGGTGGTGGCAGAGGCCAGAGCTGCCGCCGAAGCCATCATCGCGGACGAAGCTGCGAGAGCAGAGAAAGAGGCAGCAGCGGCTGCAGCTGTAGCGCAACAACAAGATAGTGGAGGCCAGCACCTTGACGAGAAGAAAGAAACTCCTGCTGCTCCTCCTGCTCCTGCTGCTGCTGCTGCTGCTGCTGTGGCTATGTCTCCTGTTGAAACTGTGGCAGTGAAGCCAATCTTTACGACTACTGACAATGCCATTTCCCGCAGCTAAGTGGTAACTACAAGTGAGAACGGCGCTTTCAGTAGCGAGGTGGTGGTCACTGCTTCTGCAGAGAAGGAAGATTAAAAAGAGGAATCGAACGCCCCTATGACTAACGAGGATGGGATTTCTGCTGATGCCCCTGCTGTTGCTGGTGCTTCGTCCTCCTTTATCAGACTTCAGCATTCCCCAAGAGACATAATATTCTAACACGCCTGTCTCGTTTTCGCGGATAATTCTGGAGGCTTTTAGTTTTAAGTCAATTATCAATTCGATATCAATAGAAAATGATTTAACGAGAGGGCTCTGGGAAAGAAATAGTCCTACTAGGAGCCCGTGCCCGTGCTCGTTCGCTAGGTATAGGCCGCAGCTCGCAGCTCCATTTCCTGTTTGAGCCAAATTCAAGTTTTTACGGCAAGTGCGGGTATAGCACTTTTTTACTTGGCCATTCCACTTACCCTGCAGCAGGGCGCTTCTCCTCGGAAACGAATATTGCTCTATAAGCCATAACGAAAACAAAATCAAGAATTACGAGCATCAGAGACGTAAAAATTATTCCTGATCTTGGATCTTTGCCTGAAATAGACTCAACAATAAAACGTCTGACGTATTTCTTCAAGATATCGGGCAAATACGTCAAATACGTCGCGACGTACCCACTTTTCTTGTGACGTCGCCATAGACACGTCATCAAATATCCGCCTATGTACGGCGTTTGCCATGATACGGCGTTTGCCATGGCTAGTGGGAATACGCACTAACATAACGTGATTTACGGTACAGTATTGACGTCTTGATTGACGTATTTGGGTCAAATTTTTGACGTATTTTGGTAAGGCCTGAGGCCTGAAATCCTGAAATCAAGCCAGCCTGCCTGAAGAAAGCAAACAAACCAAAAAAATGCCTCGATAGAATTCACCGCAACATTTCCCTGATACTATCGTTGACCAGGGTTGACAAGCAATGGCTCATGATCGAGTGCGAGGCACTATGAAGTAAGCCGAGCAACTCAACCGGCGTAGATCCATTGTTTCAGTATAAGTTCCTTGCATTCAAACTGTGCGGCTGTGACAACATCACTCAAACTATCTCTGTACCGTTGGCCGGCAAACAGATGGAATATGGGGGGCGCAGGAGCCGTGCCAGGCTCACTACGGCCTGTTGGTGGCACCGTCCCGCTTGCTTCCTTTGGTTCACCGCCGCCTACCTCGGTAATGCTTCAGGAGCATGTTTGCCACACTGGCTTTCTTTCCCTACCAGCCTAAGTTCCTTCACACCCATCCATCAACCACTCGAGCATCGATGCATTCACTAGTCTTCTTAAAATGCCAACTCCCCACGTTCGTCTTTTGAATCAGTCCTCAGCGCCGTCGCGCGCGCCTCTAGCGTGGGCCAAGCCTCCTCCTCCAGTGGTGTCACCTTCCGTCGCTGTGCCACAGCCGCCACCTAGGAATACACCTGTGCCCGATGCTGCTGCTACTCCAAGACCACTCCCTTCGTCTGCAGCTGCTGTGAATCCTAGCCCTCCTGCTCCTCCTCCTGCTGCTGCTAATGTAGCAACCCCACCGTCTGACGATGCGTCATTGTCCTCTTCTTTTCCGTCTCCATCGCCGCCAGTCGTGACCTACCGCGACAAGCAATGGTTTGGCCTGATGGGCGACGGCGCGACCAATCCACCAAACGACGAAGGGGTCACGGACCTCGAGAGCTTGAAAAGGCTGGCGTGGAACGGGATTCCCGGAAGGTGGCGGCCGGAAGTGTGGCAACTCCTCCTCGCGTACTTGCCCTCCGACAAAAAGCGCCGAACTGCGG
>Ga0307979_1001060_pt1 | contig 19519 bp, 17 predicted proteins | sample OrgLakmetage1058_FD_201833 | JGI IMG/M metagenome (GOLD analysis project Ga0307979, IMG submission 201833) | Saline water microbial communities from Organic Lake, Antarctica - #1058 | ecosystem: Environmental > Aquatic > Non-marine Saline and Alkaline > Saline | place: Antarctica: Organic Lake...
TTCTTGCCCCAGTCATTGGCTGATACGGGGGTGCCTCCTCTGTTCTCAGCCTCATTTTGGACCTTTTCGCTCGGGAAATGGCTCGCAAACACACGGCTTTTTACAACATTGGCTTTTCAGAAGCCAAAGCCTTGTTCAGACAGAAGCTTGCACGCAAATGGGGTCACACAATTGCTCGGGGATGGGCGACTCTTCTTCTGGATCGCCTGAGGGTTTTCGTTGTAGTCCCCTCCTCTGCGGGCGGAAACTCTTCTTTTGAGCTGCACTCTCAGAGCATGGAGGAGCGTGCCACTTTGGACCGCTACCATCACTTCCATGGCCACTCGAACATGTGCGCCTGATTAGCTTCTTAGGTCTAGTTTGCGCTGCTTTGCTTTTCTTCTCTACCTGTAAGTCTTCTAATTCCGGCCCTTCGGGGCTTGTCTCAAAACGCCTGAAACATGTGTGCCTGAATAGTTTCCTAGTTTGAGCTGCTTTGCTTTTTATTTCTACCTGTTTACTCTATAAATCTGGCCCCTCGAGGCCTGTGTCAAAAGGCACAGGCCATTGAAAATAAAATATAGACGCGCCATACAAAAGAAAAGCGCCTGCGAAACTACGCAGTAGCCCCTTTTTTTGCGGGTTAAAGCTCTATTTTCTGAAAATGTCTCAGGGCACGGAAGTGCGGGCCACTTTGGACCACCATCAGCATTTTCAAGGCCACTCAGGCATGTGTTCCTGATTAACTTTATAGTCTGAACTCCTTTTTTTAATGATACAGGCCCCGAAGGGCCGGAATTAGAGGGCCAACAAATAGAGAAGAAAAACAAAGCAGCGAAAGTTAGCTTCTTAGATTTAGTTCACGCTACTTTGCTTTTCATCTTTACCTGTTAGCCTTCTAATTCTGGCCCTTCGGGGCCTGTCTCAAAACTGCCTAACTGCCTAAACCTAAGAAGCTAATCAGGCGCACATTTTTATCTCTACCTGTAGGCCTTCTGATTCCGGTCCCTCGGGGCCTGTGTCAAATGACACAGGAGCCAACGCTGCGGGCAGAAGTTCACTCGCATGCATTGCGCGCATGTCATGTTGTAAAAAAAGGAGTGTGTTTAGAGAGCAGGAAGTTTAATACTTCCAGCTCCCTATCGCAGAGTAACAACAACGAGGAAACTTTGGCTGTTCATTAATTTTTTTTTCTCTAGGATAAATTGGACTGGGGTGAGTGAGTGTCCTCTAGTGTAGTGCCAGTTTAGTCTTCTGGTTTCGTAAGCCGCCCAATTACCGGGAGGAAGCACTGGTTTCGAACATATCTGAGATCTCCACAGTTTACGTATTGAGAACGAAAACTGTGTTTGAAGTGGGAATATTGGACTTCTCTATCTGCCTTCGAATGTCAGGTGCATAAAAAAAGACAGATTTGAATTCTTTGTGCTGGATCAAGAGTGAAAAAGTTTTAAGTGCGGATTACAGGGCCTTCAAAATTTTTACAAAACTCATCGAAGTACTTTGGAGAAGTGTTGTTACGGTACAGCCTCTGGCTCAGGACCGCACTGCCTGGTTGAAGCTGGTCACGAAAGTGCCTTTTGACGTTGGCAGTCCGTAGCTGCGGCCGACTCGGTGCGACACCAGGTTTACACCAGCGGAGAAGCGGAGGTTTCTGGCTCGGCGCGCCCGAGAGATGGAGTAACGATATGCTCTCTTCAATGCAGAAATACAGAAATAGCCTCAGAAGCGACTTAAGTCTCGTTCCATTTTAGAGGGGAGTACGAACTGATCTGATCTGATGGTGACGCTGATTCTTGCGACATAGATATATTGAGTTCGGCGAGAAAGAGCCACTGTGTCAAAAAATATAAATGCCACCCCAATCCCAATATCCCGTTTACGATTTTGACTTGCGCGCAACGCACGCGCGTGCACTTCTGCCAGCAGCCTGCAGCATTGACTTCTGTGTCATTTTTGTTAATTTAGTTCGAGTTCTAATGCCACACCCACGTGACATGCGTCAACATTCGACACTGAAGATAAATATACATTTCTGTGTCTACCAGAGCCATGGTTTATGCCACTGCGCCTGCCATCTGCCATCTCCTGCTTCTACCACGCGAAATCGCACGGGGGTTGTTCACTGTGAGTCTATCGCCATTGCTGTTTGCGCTAAGCCAGTGTAGCTTCCATCCCATTGGACTTGCTGTTGATAAGTATGTAGATTGCGTTTAGAAAGGGTCAAATCCTATTGCTTTGTGTGATTTTGCGCAAAAGAAGTTATCTACGTAGGGCCCCCAAATGGCCTTGGCACCACACGCGGAAGGCCCTTCGACTACTAGTAAGTACATGTCCGATATTGGTAGCTTGCTCTGTATTTTAAGCGGTGCCAGTTGCTCAAGGCACTGCCGCTGAAGTGCTGAAGCGCGCGCGCAGAGTTTCGTAATGCTTGAGCTCGGCCAGCGAGACCGACGGCGCCACCGTGGCAGCAGCTGCCTCGAAGTCCTCGGGCAGCAAGGTAGGCACGAGCTGGCTGGATTGGCGGCGCTGCAGCTTGCGCAAGAGAGCGGGCACCGTGAGCGGCACGCCGTATGCGTGCTTGGCGTTGTAAGACGCCACCTGAAGGAGAAATGAAGAACGAGAACAAGTGCATGCACATGTGTCGATCGTGAAGGCCAAGCTTCAAAGCACGTGCATAAAAGACAGCACTAAAAAGAAAGGAAAAATCGTTCGACGATTTCTCACGAGTGAAATATAACCACTTTCATCAAAATCGTCGTCACCACCACTACTTGACTCACCTGTTGTTCGAGCTCTCCAGCTTTGCGGCGCAGGGCACTCCCCAGCGCGCTCGACGCAACGGCAGCAGTGTCGGCTCCCGAAAAAGTCGGCGGCAAACTTCGTGCAACCTGAGCCAAATCAACGGTCGCATCCAGGGGCAATTGCCGCGTGACCGCTTTCAACACGGTCTCTTTGGACTCAGGCTCGGGTGGGATGCCCAAGTAGCTGTGATTTAGAGCAATTGTGCATGCATGTGAGCAGATTGCCAATACGACTACGTGAAGAGGCAACAGCTAGGAAAGACACTTGATTGGAGGAAGCGAAACTAGATTTGTAGAGAAAGCGCACAGAAAATTGTACCGGTAGGATTATAAAGATTGATAATGTACACATTTTGATATATTCTGTTCAAAAGGCATCCTTACAGGAGTTTGTCGAAGCGTCCAGGTCGAAACAAGCTTGGGTCCAAAAGGTCCGGTCGGTTGGTTGCCCCCATCACCAGCACTAACGGCGCGGGCTTGGTGTCTTGGTCGTCTTGACCTCCTCCTTGGTGGTTGCTGCTACTATCGTTGCGGCCACTACTATCGTTGCTGCTGTTGCTGGAGGACGAGTGGCCTGCCGCCACGCTGTCGACTTCGGTCAAAAGCTGCGACACCACCCGGTCCATGACGCCGCCGCTGTCGCTGCCTCGCCCCCGAGCGGGAGCCAAAGAGTCGAGCTCGTCGAAAAACACTACGCAGGGGGCAGCAGCGCGCGCAGCGGCAAACACCTGAGACCCCCCCCCCCCAAAAAAAAAAGAAAGAGAAGTACGCAGGAAATCAGAGAAAAAAAGAAGATCAAGGAATGAGAATGGAACACTCAACAACCTCAAAAGATAAGACGAAGAAAATTAAATAGTCCCCGGTGCGACGTCAAAAGTACAGCATCCAATGGTATATTTGCGAGATCCAATCAATAAATCACCTTCTTCCTCGCCAGATGGGTATGAAATATAGTAACATATTGTGCGTATGTTTCAAAGGAAATTCTCCCTGACCTCGCGAACGTTTTTCTCCGATTCGCCCACGTACACGTCGAGAAGTTCCGGCCCTTTCACGCTCAAGAACGGGTACCCGCACTCCGTCGCCACTGCTTTCGCCACCAAGGTCTTCCCTGTACCCGGAGGCCCAAAGAGAAGCACTGCGCTCCGCAGCCGGGGCACACCACCACCGGCACCACCGCTTCGAACGCCAACACCGTTGCGCGGCTTACTACTAGTACTGGAACCCGACGAGAAGAGCTCCGGGTGTAAGCGAGGTAAATTGAGCACTGCCATGATTTCATGCCGCACATAAGCCAAACCCCCAACGTCTGCCCACCGCACTTCAGGCACCTTGATGGAGGCAACGGCGCGGTCGCGAGGCGGCGGCAAAGCTTTCAAGGCAGCACGGAGGTCGGCAGCTGTGATGAGATTGCTGGTGTTGGTGCTCGTGTTGGTGGTGCTGATGCTGGCAACGTTGCTAGAAGACCTAATAGTATTTTTTGGACTTCGGCCCAAAGCCAAGTCAAACAAGGTAGCGCCAGCCGAAGGACTAGCAGAAGTACAAGTAGCGCTATTGAAGCTCCGTAAACAAGCGCGCCGCTGCGCATCGGCTATTAGTGCCACCACGTCACGTGCACCGCGCCCTACCAGCTCCTGAGCGATGCTGGGCGATAATGCGATCAGTGCTTCACGTTCTCGTTCATCATTCTTCGAAGCATCCTCGTCATCGTTACATAGATGCCAACCCTTGTCTTGGTCGTTACCATCACCATAAGCGTCTTCGTCACCATCACGACTGTTTTCGGTTGGGCCATTCTCAGCACCATCTCTGTGTATTTTCTCAGCACTCTTGCTCGAGGAGCCAGAGCTCCTCGACAGTGGGCGTGAATTTTCAAGCCTCGGCCATAGGTGGTGCTGCAAGAGTTGCAACCGCAGAGCTTCCGAAGGAGGGGGCACCGCCAACTCGTGAGTAAAGCAGCGCCGCAACGGTTCGCCCACGTCCTTCGGTGAAACGCAGGTGCCCAGAACCACCACGCGCCGCACCTGCTGGGGTTGCCGCCGAAATAACAAAATTAGAGGTGATTTCATATATCAAGAATTCAGAAAAAAAATCGAAAAAAAATAATAACGAAAAGTAATGTATATGCTAGCACAAATTACTTCTGGCTGTTCAGTAGTATTCGCCCCAAGGAAGCCACTCAACGAGGAGGAGCTCAAAGCCCAGTGGGCCGCTGCTGCGTTGGCGGCGGCATGGCCATCGAGACAGCGCGCTACAGCTGCCGCGGGGTGCGAAGCTGGCAGAGGCCCGCTGCTGCCACCATTAGCACCGCCATTACCACTACCTGCGCCCCCGCCACCACTACCGCCGCCGCCACCAGCGCCGCTGCCATGACTGGCTGCTCCCAGGGCTTCGAGGCCTTGCAGCAAGAGCACGCAAGGCGCGCACGCAGCCGCCTCCGCAAAGGCCGCCTCAATGGCTGAGACCACGGCTGCGTCTCGCCCTAAAGCTGAACTGGCCACTGACGTTCGAACGGGATTAGTGTTGGTGCGGTTGCGTCCACGGTAACGCCCCTCGGCACCACCACTCTCACTCCCGTCGTTGCCGCTGCCGCCTTCACCTTTCTCGTCGTCGTCGTCTAGGCTTCCTCCGTCAATGTCGTCGGCATCCTCGTCGTCTTCGTTTTCGTTGAAGCTACTGGGCGTCGTTGGCCCATACCCACCGGCAGCCAGGTTCAGGCGCAAGCGGACCACTTTAAAGCCCAGCTGCGTTGCCGCGCGCACTGCGAGTTGTGATTTTCCACTGCCCGAGCGACCGTGCAGCAACACGGCGCAACGCGAGGTGGCATGCTCCTGCGCTGCTGCTTGTGCTGCCTCGTGGACACTCGTTGCTGCCCTTCTTTGAGGAGTGTTCTCCTCAACAACCCCTCCTGAGGGTGTATCTGAGCCCACTAACTGAGTCGACAGCGGCGAGGGCTGCTGCGGTGGTGACGGATGTGATGGGAAGCCCTTGAAGTTGCCAACAGGTGGTGCTAGAGGCCGCAACAAGCTCAGAAGAGCAGTCAAGCAAAGCTCATCGACAGGCTGAGGGCAAGCAGCGGCACAGGTATCCTCAAGCACGGCTCGGCGCGCGCGCACCGCATTTGCGGTAGGCTCAGCCGACTGCGAGGACGCTGTGCCATCGCCTTTATCGTTATCGTCGCTGTCGGAGGAAACATGCCCACTTGACGCGAAGGAATGGGCAGCGGTAGCAGGTGCAGCAGCAGTAGAACCTGCGCTAGGTGGCGCGAGGAAGGGAATTGCCAGCCTCGGATCTGGCACAGCACAATTGCAAGCGCCTTCCTGCATGAGCATGGTGAGTTCCTTGGAGAGCCACAGGGCTGGATGCTTGATGGCATGATTGCCGCTATCGGTGCTATCTTTTCCCTGTAAAGCACGCTGCGCTGGCACTTTGTTACTCTCAAGAGCCACTACAGTGAAGTACACCACTCGAGGCGCAGCTACAGTGCTAGCCTCGTGGTGGCCGCGGTGAAGGTGCGAAACAGGCACAGAAAACACGTCCCCCAGAGCGAGGAGGCGCGGCGTGTCAAAGAATCTGCCAAGCGCCGACGCGTAGTTGGCGTGGCCCGAGGAGCTTGGTCCGGGCGCCCGCACCCTCGCGACCACCGCGAGCCGGGCGGCTCCTACGCCAGCGCGCCGCAGCTCTGGGGGGCAAGCAACCAAGGCGCTGCGAGAGCCGCCATCACCACTGCCGCCACCACCTGCGCTGCTTCGAGAACTGGGGCCTGAGCCGTGGCCTTCGTCGGCCGATGAGGACGCGCCGTCTGCGCTGCTCGAGTCACTAACGCTGCCATCAGTATCGTCGTCGTCGTCAGCACCATGCTTCCTCCAGCCTGCTGGTGACACCTCGATGGTCACAGTCCAATGTCTAGCACCAGTTGCGCTCACAGAAGTGCTCTGCGAGGAAGTATCTTGCCCCTTGGGCAGCAGTGACACATCGTGGGGTTGCACGCCCAGGTTGTAAAGTAAACCCGGCGGGACCCACACCATATTGACGGTGTTTGCATCAGGCGACATTGAGCGCTGGCGATTTCTTGTGCTACGCCCATTTTTTGCTAGTTTAGGTTCGTTTGAAAACGCTAAAGCTCCACGGCCACCGTAGCGAGTTTGGTATGCACAGCGCTGGGCGGACGCCGTAGTCGGAGCATCCATCAAGACAGCTTGGACAATGCGTTCGCGCCAACAGCCCGAAACTTGGTCATGCAGGCGAAGCCGGACTGCACTGCCGCTAATCGCCGAAAGGTGCCTTAGCACGGATGGCGCAAGACCTACTGTGGACAAGGGGTCGAGCGCTGCGTCGACGGCCGTGCTAGCAACCAAGGGCAAGGGCCATGGCAGCACGGCAGCTTGGAGTGACACTGTCGGGCATGGGGTTCTGGCTACACGATGCCTCGCAAAAGGGCTTGAGAGAAGAGGAGCCCCGTTCCTTGGTGAAGGCACGTCCATGACAGCAGCTGCCTTATATAAAAGCTTCGTAACCTACGGGCAGGGAAACTTGACTAACTTCTGTTGTTCAAGTGTAGATGAACCCAAGCCGGAAATTGAATAATGCCTCTGTGGTAAATCAGGAAGCAATGAATAGTCGAACTTGGCTCCCACGTGTGGAGACTACAGCCGAGATGTAGCTGCCATGTCTCTAAAGCTGGTCTTCCTTATGGGCTCATAAATTTTTCCGTCACGAAAGTGTCATAGATTCGCAGCGTTGAGCTTGAAGATAACAAATACCCAGCATACTATCTGTAGCTACAGCTAAACTACTTAGCAATTGTAAAAGCTTCGAACTGCGTATCTGTGTAAGTAGAACAACGATCAACTTAATTATTAGATAAGCTAGATACGATAGTATAGTCTCTAGTAGCTAAGCGCTGCTTGAGGGACCCGTTAGACACCTTTTAAAAAAATTAGCGTAAATGTACGGGACGAAGTAATCGTCACGCACCACACAAAGTGTCGCCGCCGCTTCCTCAAACATAGCTTGGTTTTCACCACGAAGCACGAAGAAGCTTCACGTCGATACCGCCCACAGCTCAACGTAAGTAGGAGCACATCGACTATCTGACCGTAGAATGTCTTGGTTCGGTCGCAAGCAAACCGTTGCCCCACCGCCTGAGAAGGTACACACTATGACGACGTGTGCTCTTAGAACTTTGCTCATCCAATTGCTTCGATTCTTGTCACGACTAACTCCGTGCCTGTTGCATTACTTTAAGACGGACTCGTACGGAGCTTCAGGGGAGTCCGTAGACGACCAGACTTTTTCGAGCTCCAACTTCAGCGATGCATCAAACTCCGCTCAAAGGTACCGACTTTGGTAGCTACGCATCCGGCCTTGTCTTCTACTATCTTCCCCCTCTCTCATCGTTGAGTATTTTGCCTGCCTGTGACGCTTTTCTTATTTCGCTCTCTGCGCAGCTATCAAGCCGGTGCATCCCCTAAGATCGGCGGCGATCTCAACCAAGCTGCCGTGGAGCAGCTCGTGCAGCAAGAGCAAGCTCGGCAGGCTCAGATGATGTTTTTGTCCAAGCTGGCAGAGACTGCCTTCGAGAAATGTGTCACCAAGCCAGACACGGCGCTGAGTTCAAGAGAGGTGCGTCTTTTCTTTTTGAAGTTGAGCTGCCTTGGGCCCACTTTTTAAGTCAGTTCCGCTACTTTGGTATGCTGCACAGTAGGCGCTGCCTTTTTGACCCATTTCCCTTAACCTATGTGTTTGCCCAGAGTGACTGTGTTGCAGCGGTGATGCACAAATACGTCGACGCACAGAAGCTTATAGTAGGCCGCTACTCGCGCCAGCAGGCTGCTCAGCAGTCTTTGAACTAATGTTTGTTCACGTTGGCCGGGCTCTATTTCCTTGCAATTCAGCTATTACCTGTGAACTTCCATTCTGGCCTGCTACGCAGCTTTCTCGTTCACTTCGAACTGCTGAGTGGCGACCTCATCCGGAGATTTTTTGTGTGAAGCTCAGATGTCATTGAAAGGATTTGCTATCGCCGAGAGACAAGCGTTGCTCGTGATTCAATTTCCTTAATTTCACTCAGGACTGACTGGACTTAAAGGTGTTCGAAGTGTAGTAGATGTAGATGGCTTCATACTCCGCGTTAGCGATAGGGCCAATTCATGCAGCCTGCAGTTGTGTTGTTGTGTGTTGTGGTCGTGGTTTATCGTGCAAATGGGAAGTAGGAAGTAACAGGTAGACGTTTTTCTGAACGCGGAACGATAAGAAGGAGGTTTCGAAGCAGCGTTAAGGATTCAGAACTGTGCGCTGTGCAGTGTTGGGTTATGGGTTATTGAAACCCAACATTGGGATTGTGGGTCATTCTTGTCTGTTGTCTTTCTCCTCTGCCTCTTCTTTCTCTTGGTTTATATTTATACTTTATACTGTGCACTACGAATTTGTACTTGGTTCTTGGTTCTTGGTGCCTTTTGTTGTTACTAAAATTTTGAGACAGGCCCCGAGGGCCCGAGCTGCCGGAGATTAGATTAGAAGGCCAACTGGAGAGGATACAAGTCAAGGCAGGTCAAATTAAACCTAAGAAGCTAATCAGGCGCACATGCCCGAGAAAGAGCGTCTGGTTTTGGTTTATGAACGGACATGAATCTCTTCAGTGCTTAACATTCATTAGGCGCTTTTGCTTTTCCACTTCAGTATGCCCTTCGAAAGGATGGCCCACTCAACAAAGATCTAAACTGCCCAGATCTGCTCTAAATAATCTACGTCCAGGCATTCCAGGCCTTTCCGTTTCCCAACAGCGTTTGGGCCTTTGACTTGCCGTTCTGGGACGACTGCCCCACCAGGAAGCAGTTCCGTTGCGCTCTTGAAGCTAAACCTGTTCACAAAAGGGTGCTGCAAGGCAGCGTCGCACGAGAGGCGGCAAGCAGGGTCCAGGCACAGCAAGCTTGCCACCAGGCTGCGCGCCTCGGGCGACGCACGGGGCAGCACGGCAGGCCAAGGCTGGGGCGCGGTGGGCGGGAACGAAATTTTCGCGAAATCCGGGAGGCTTTCCACCCCCGGCCAGGTGTCCTCGGTGGGGGCGCCCAGCACGCCGAGCACGACGCGGAGCTGGTCAATGTCGCTCAGGCCGGGAAACAAGGGGTTCAGGAGCAAGAGCTCGGCGATCACTGCGCCGCAGCCCCAGGCGTCGACGCCGTAACCGTAAACGCGCGCACCGTAAAGGAGCTCTGGCGCGCGGTACCACCGGGTGGCAACTTGATGGGACATGGCGCCGGGCACTTCTTCGTTCGAGGGAGTTGGACGGAGGGCTTCACCAGCAGCGGCGTCAGCGGCGCCAGGGACTTCAACGCCAGCCTCAGCCTTATGGTCGTTGTTGCCACTGCTGTCGTCTTCGTTTACCTGCGCGAGCGGTCTCGCTAAACCAAAATCGGCTATTTTCAATTCGCCCGATGACGACAGCAAGCAGTTCGCTGCATCGAAGTGAACGCGACAAAACACAACAGGCAACAGGCAACAAATCACGTATAAGGTTTAAGAATGAATTCGAAGACTTGAGTAGAAATGGCTTGCCTTACCAGGCTTGATGTCTCGGTGAATGATGCCCTGAGCGTGCATGTGAGCTAATCCCTGAAGAAGCATCTGAGCCCAAGCGCTCACGTGCCGCTCCGCTATAGGCGCCCGTGCTGCATCAATGACCATTTCCAAGTCCGAAGGTGCATACTCGAAGATGAGCACGAGCTTAGTGTCCAACGGGTACACATCGTGAAGAGTAACTATGTTCGGGCTGCCTTGGAGCCGCTGCAGCGCTTGCAATTCGCGGAACAAGGGCTTGCTGACCAGCGGGCTAGGCGACCGACCACCTCCAAATCGACCATAACCGCCGCCGCCGTAGCCGCCGCCACCGCTGCTGCTACCACTGTTGAACTGGATCGACTTGCTTGCCAGCAGGCTGCCCGTAGTCAAGTCACGAACCAGGCTAACTTCACCAAAGGCACCGGCGCCGAGCCTCTGCACGCGTTCGTAGCGGTGCCCACGCTCGGGATGGTAAAGCGGCAAGCATGGGCCAGATTGGTCCGAAGGAGTGTTGAAATGTTCACAACCATTGATAATATCGCAGATGGTGACGTTTGACTCGACGGCTCCACGACAAGTGGGTGTCGAAGCCATTGGAACTATCCTGTAGCTAGCTAGGAGTATTCAAACCGTAGAAGGTATCTTTTTATAGAGGTAACCGGCACAGCTATTGATGCGAAAGCACCAACGCTTCTCCTTCCACTAGCCTAGACATCAATTGCCAGGTAGAAGTGCATCATGCGAATAAGTTGTTAAAAAAATATGGTTATTGCGTTCTTGCCATTGCCATTATTGCCTTCCCTTGTTGGTGCAAAATATTTGTGCGGAGTGCAGTGTTCGTATCTGTAGTACTACACTGTAGTGAGTACAGTACGTACCGGTAGCGATTAACAAGAAGCAAGTGAAGCACGAGAGAACGAGAAGACGAAAAGCTAGGCTACGGTGCTACGGTAGCTAGACAAGCACGAAACCAACTACTTTCGCCTTCGAAGGGCTGCAATACTCACTGAAAGAAGGCTCTATTGAAATGATTAGAACTCGTTTGCCTTTCAGCCTCCCTCATAGCCTAGTCGGCATTCGGCATTTCGGTCGGCACGCAACCATAGCAGGCCGAAAAGCTGGGCAAGATGCGAAGCGGTCAAACGTATTCACGAAGGTCAGTAACTGCTTTTACTGTTTGGTGGCTGAACATTACAAAGCTTGCTTATTGCGCTAGCGAACGTACTCACAAATTTTGCACATGACTGAGCACATTCCTTCGAACTCCTCCCTTCAAGCTATCCGCGGAAATAATTGCTGCTAGCCGAGCGTGCGCTGGGGACTTAGACAATGGCCGCCTTTCCACTGCTATCAACCGCGCGAAACAAAAGAATTTACCCAAGGCGAATATTGAGCGTGCTGTAGAATTGGGTGTCAGTGGTAAAGATGCCGCTGGGGAAGACGCAACCTACGAGGGCATTGGCCCTGGCAACGTCGGCATCATTGTGCAAGCACTCACGGACAACCGCAACCGCACTGGCGGTGCCGTGCGCCATTTGTTCAGCAAGTACGGAGGGTCGCTGCAAGAGTCCGGCGCGCAGGCGTGGCAGTTTGACCGCGTAGGGTGTCTGGAAGTAGTGTACAACCCAGAAGTGAGCGAGACTCAAGACCATGGCTACGATCTCTTGGAGAAAGCGCTTCATTGCGGCGCTTCTGACGTGCTGTTTGGCGACGAAGATAGCGACGACGAAGGTGAGGCTGTGTTTTCAAAAACTGACGACTACGAGGGTGCCCTGTCGATGGAGTCAGGAGGAGGACCTAGTGGTGAAGAGACGAGCACTGAAAGCGTGGCTCGAGTGTTGTGTGAGTCTACTCAATTGGCAGCGCTGCGCAGTGGCTTACAAGCTGCGGGTTTTCCTCCTCAGTCAGCCGAGCTGGTCTGGGAGCCTAAAGCTGGGAACCCGCTTATTGTGGTAGACCCGGAATCAGACGAAGGAAAAGCTCTGGCTTCGCTGCTGGATGCGCTTGATGACCACAGTGACGTGATGCGTGTGTTCCATAACGCGAAGTAGACGCGCGTAGGCAACTCAGCTACTTCCTACGTACTTAAACGCATTGCAGTGGATTTGAGTGCTGCTTGGGTGCTATGATTTTCCGTTCCTCTTCGTTGAAAGCTAGTGCGGCTTCTATGTTCCTCTGGGTCCTCATTCGCTCACGCGTGCGTCTAAATCCGCCCTACTTCCTACTTCGCGCAGCCGTAAGCGGCCTCCATGATAAATCGTACTCAGTACTCGGAAGGACAACACGAAACGCGAACTATTCGCCGTAGCGGCAGTATCAGTCCATACTCCATATCGACATCCATACCACCACAATCCCCAATGGGCTCTGGTAGGTAGATTGGTAGCTGATAGAATGATAGAAGGATTCCCATCTGCCCATCTAACATCTAAGATTGAATTCTGAAGTAGGGAGTAGGGATATCCTTTCCATTGAAGTACCGCAATTAGATACCACAAAATACAAAACCCAAAATTATTGCTGCTTTGCTTTTTAATACGGCCTCGTCGTCCTCGAATTCCACACTCAGGTACCTCGTGACATATAACGTATAACACATCCCCAGCTCCCCAGTCCCCAGCCCTCTTCCATGTTCCATCCGCACTCGCACTATTAATAACTATTTATACTATTGTGGTATATACCGTACATACCACGATTCATAAATGGGTTTGCCAATTTAATCATAACAGCAACCAGCCGTAAATCGGAATGCAAAACAAGCAAGAGCTAGCTCAGCAAATGGGGTAGGTCGCCTCCTTGATTTCTACTTGCTTTAGAGGAGCGACATCGAGGTCATATTCATGCTCTGGATTTCGTCGGCAAATGAATCCTCCGTCATGTCATCAATGATGGCGTCCATGGAAAGGCTGAGCGGGATTACCGCTGTGCACACGATCTTTTGCACGCCAAACGCCACGTCCACCAGCGCGCAGTTCTCGGACCACTTGAGGCCATCCAACACCACGGTTTCCTTGATCTTGGCGTAGAGGGCCTTCAAGTCCTGGGATGCTTCCCACGGTTTGATTTCAAGGTTGCACAGGGAGCGCTGGTTGGCCTCCTTCTTGGCGAGCCGCGCCATGGCTTCTTCCTTCTTCTTTTCGGTCTCCGCGTCCCGCTTGGCCTTGGCCTCCGCAGCGATCGCGGCGCGGCTGCCTGGCGGGTGCACCACCGCTTCCTTCGGCCCGGCATCTTCGTCGTCGTCGTCGTCGCCCCAGTCCATCTCATCGTCGTCTTCAGCTGCCGCCGCTGCTGCTTTGGGAGCAGGAGCTGATTTGGCAGCAGCAGCAACAGGAGTTGACGTGGCTGGGGCTGGCAGCACCCCCGCTACGGGTGGCGGCGCACACGACACAGGAGCTGCACCACCAGCGCCTCCCCCGGCAGCAGCTGCAGGCCACGCCGCGCGCGCAGCGGGTGTGAAGCTCGCCATGTGGCTCAGCCACCGCGCGACGTTGGTCTTGCCGGCGGCTTTCGCGGCCGCCGCGTCTACGCCCGCCGCGCTGTAAGCTGCGTACGCCGACGCGTCTTCGGCCGTGGCGGAGTACCCGCACACGTACGACTGGAACAGCAGCGCGCTGTCGAGGGCGCCCGCTCCCAACGCACCTAATGGACCGCTCTCCGCCGCTGGGGCTGGTGCTGCCTTGGGCGCTGGTGGTGGCTTGTTCGCCTTGGCTGTTGCAGCTGGGGCAGCGGTTGGCTTGGCTGCTGGTGGAGCTTTCTTTGACGCTGGGGCAGCAGCGGCTGGAGCCGCAGCTGCGGCGGCCGCGTTTTTTTCTTTCTTCTTGTCCTTGGAGTTGCCTTGGGTGCCGGGCGCCACGTAGTCTTTGCCGGTTTCCCCCTTGTAGGCGTCCTTGGCGTTCTTGAGCTCGACCAGGGCGGCCGTGATGTCTTCTTTGGGGGCTTTGTTGGCCTTCATGTCGCGCACTTTGTTGCCAATGGCCACGATGCTGGCCACGTGAGCGTTGGCGGCTGGCGACAGAGACGGGTCCGCTGCTGGTGCTGCAGCAGCAACTGCAGGCGCTGGAGCTGGGGCTTTGGCAGCAGCGGGCACCTTGGCTTCTTTAGGCGCAGGCGCGGCTGCTGCAGCGGCTGCCTTCGGGGCGGCAGCAGGCTTGCTCGAAGAAGCTTTCGCCGGCGGCTTTTCGTCCTTCTCCACGCGGGCTTCGCGAACGAAGGGCAAGAAGGAGGTGCCCCCCATGAAAGGGCGCAACACTTCGGGGACCACCACGCCCTCGGCCGTTTGATAGTTTTCGAGCAGGCAGCAAATGCCGCGGCCGGTGGCGCACAGGGTGGAGTTGAGCATGTGCACGTAGGAAGCGGAGACCTGGCCCATCTTTTTGGCCCCGCAGCGGATGCCCATGGCCCGGCTCTGGAAGTCGGTGCAGTTGGAGCACGATACCAGCTCCCGGTAGTTGCCCTGTTCGGGTGAATCAGGATGGAAAAACAAAAGAGTTTGCAAGACAAAGGGATAATGAGCGCTAATAAAACTGAATTACAAAAAGCGTAAGTATCATCGGAAGCAACCAAATCAACAGCGTAAAAAAATCTTTCTTAAAAAATGAAGACGAGATTCACTCCATTTCTCCGCCCCATCTCTCTCTCAACGTGACTTGTTACCTGGCCAGGGAACCACGCTTCCAAATCGTACTTCTTGATGGCCGCGTCGTTCAAATGCGCGGACGCAATGGTCACCACCCGGTAGGGAAAACCCAGCAGGTCGTAAAATTCGCACGAATTTTCGAGCATTTGCTGCTGCATTTTCACGGAAGTCGCCAGGTCGTCCTTGCAAATCACGAACTGTTCGATTTTGTCGAACTGGTGCACGCGGAAGATGCCCTTCACGTCCTTGCCCCCTGAGCCTGCTTCTTTCCGGAAGCAAGTGGACACGCCGGCGTACCTGTCAAGAGGACCACAAAAACGATGAATTGTTCAGCATGTTCCATAGTTCATTTTCGAAGGATAAATTACAGTGAAAGAAACAACCTTAAACACGCATTTCAGAGAAACAGTGGATGATTAAAGAAGACAGTGAATGTGCGTATGGCGATGACCACTTACCGCTTGGGCAGTTCTTTCTCCTCGAGCCATTCGTTCATGTGGTAAGCGCAAATGGGCTGTTCAGAAGTGGCGATCAAATACTTGTCCGAGCTTTCGCCTTCTTCGTCCGTCTTGCCGCTCACCTACATTTAGAGAGAAAAGCAAAGGAAGTTTATTAAAATCACGTAGTGAAAAAATCTAGAAGGCTATAAGAAGAAGAACTCATTCGTGTGATTTCCCTAATTGCTTCAATACTTCAAGTTGTTCCATCACTACTTTCTAATACCAGTTTGTATACCACGCAATTCTCTTCCTCTTCCTACCCAATTCATCAACTCTCTTTACCTTGTAGAGCTGCTCGTCGAAGTCTTCGAGCTGAGCGATGCCCGCCATGAGCTCCTTCTTCATGAAGAATGGCGGCTGCAGCACTTCGTACTTCTTGTCGTCGCCCTCGAACGACTTGTTCAGCAGGAACTGCGTGCCGAAGTTGATCAAAGCCTAATGGAGCGCACAAGGAGCACGCACATTTCATGTGAATTACCAATAGGGCAGCAGCAATTGAATAGAAATCGGGGCCTAGGATTCGATTAGCTTTATCGTCGAAGAAAACAGATACTTCAAGCACCCGCTCTGAGGCCACTTTCTACTCCCACCATTCGTACAGCAACTTCGCTTTAAGGAGAACCCAAGAAACAAAAACCAGTCATGAATTTAACCTGACATAGCTTAAAGTCTCTGAAGAAGCACCTGGTTGAGGAGCACGCCCGCGTTGGTGAGGAAGTAGCCCCGGTGGCCCGCGACTTTGCGCCCGCGCTCGTCTTCGAACCCGCCGATGCGCCACAGCAGCTCGTCGTGCTTCAAAGGCTTCGTAGGGGGCAGGTCGTACCGCAAGCTGCCCACGGGCTGCGGCAGAGTGAGGCCCGGCGGGTGCGGCATCAACCGGCAGACCGCGTTGTGGGTGTCTTCGTCTTCGCCAATGGGTACTTCAGGGTCGACCACGTTGCCGAGTTTGGAGAGCAACTTGTCGCGCTCGGCCTCCAGCAGAGGCAGCTCTTTGTCGATCGCTTCCACCTAAGAGCAAGAATATGAAAGCAGGAATTGAAAACAGCCAAGTGGCAACGTTCTCGGAGGCGATGTATAGAAAACTCAGCAATAATTTAGAGCAAAGTTTCGAGAGTTTCGAGGCTGCTCGGGAATCGAAGCGGTGCTTCAAAATGCTATCTAGACTCGAACCTGCTTCTTGAGGGCAGTGACGTTAGCGAGGTCAGCGTCACAGTTCTCTTTCGCTTTCTTCTTTGGCGCGATAACTTCTTTCTGAAGTTTGTTGATTTCTTTGCTCAGGTCCTGCCGCGCCTGCACTCCGTTGCGCCATTTTTCGTCCACCGCAAGGACGTCGTCAACCCACTCGACGGGCCGAAAGCGCTGCCGCTGGTACTCGCGAAACTTCTCTGGGTCGCCTCCCTTGTAATCGCGCAACCAGTTGATTTCGATCGGCATGTTCTGCGGAGTAAGTAGTCGGCGAGGGGCCTCCTTGAATACTACGAGGTTCACCGATTTTCAAGCCACCGCCACCACACAAAAATATGAGGACGATGAACACGAACAAAGAATGCTCGCTCTATTATAATATCTTGATAATATATGTGAAAACGCCTCCCGATTCTCTAATGTGGCACAAAAGAAGAGGAATTACTTTTACACTCAGGTCAAGCAGCCCGAAATATAGCACAAGCTCACCAAGAACTTGAACTGAAACATGATGAAGACCGTGTTTGCCGCAGTGGCGCTCTTTGCCAGCATGGCGACGGCTTTCCGCCCGCACATGCCGCTTCTTGGGGCTCGGCATACGAGCGTGCGTGCGCCCATGCGTCCAGACCCGAGCCTACGGAGCCGCGTAGTGATGATGCCCATCGGCGTCCCCAAGGTAGCTTTCCTTATGCTACGAAGTGAACACAATCTTTCTAGCGGAGTTGAGTCTTTCACTTGTCACTGGACAGCGAAACCATTCGGGCTAGTCTATGGTGGTGCATGGAAGTTTCCTCACACTGCACTCTAGAGGAGTACATTGTAAGCTCTTTTCTTATTCCATGTGTTGTGACTTGCACTTTCAAGGTGGCATACCGCGTGCCGGGATCACCTTCAGCTGATTGGGTTGACATTTACAACCGCCTGTACCGCGAGCGGATTATTTTCCTTGGGCAGGTTTGTAGTTGAGCTTTGCCTATTATGAGCCTCTTAAACGACGTACTACGAAGAGTGCCCATGCTTTGGCCACCGAACCGTGCGCTGACTCTGCCTTGACGCATTTTGCTGCACCCAACTCATAGGAAATCGACGACGAAATCGCCAATCAAATCATTGGAGTGATGCTGTACCTGGACTCGGAAGACAGCTCGAAGCCGATCTACTTGTACATCAATTGCCCGGGCGGCAGCGTGATTGCGGGCTTGGCGCTGTTTGACACCATGCAGCACGTGAAGTCGCCTATTGTGACCATCAACCTCGGCCTCGCGGTAAATAGAGTCTTGCTGCAGTGCAGATGCTACCCCCTTTCGTCTTTTGTGCGTGGAGTAAACGGCAGTACCCTCTGCAAGAATGCTCTTATTGCTGTGAATGCCAAAGCACTTCTCAGCACTATCCTGGAGTCAGCGCAAACAGAACCTCTTGCTTTTTTCCTGTGTTGTCCTTATGTTGTGTATGCTCCTCAGAGATTTGACTATTCCGTTTTAACATGCATCTTCCCTTTGATGCCTTCTACGATTGTTTGCCTAGGCCTCGATGGCGAGCTTTCTGTTGGCGGGCGGCAAGAAAGGCAACCGGATGGCGCTCCCCAACAGCCGCGTGATGATCCACCAGCCCATGGGCGGCGCCCAGGGCCAAGCCGAAGACATCAAGGTGAGCACACTGCGCATTCATTTACTTAGAATAATCACGGAATGACGAGGAAGTGGCTGTGTTTTTGAGAGTTGGCTTTCTTTGGATAAAGAGAGCATGGTATACGAGTTGTCAGTCCAGTTTTGAGGGAAGGTGTATAGCTTGGGTAGGGATGGCCAGAGACTGCGAGATATAAAATTGCAGAGAGGTTTGCGGAGTGCAAGTGCTATGATACTCAAGACACTAATGCCTCAACAACGAAATCACGCTGTGCACACTGGCACACGTTTGTGAGAAGCTTTGCACCATGCGCTCAACAATCCCTGTGTTCTTTCCGTAAAAGGTGGAAGCGGCTCAAATCATGCGAATCAAAGACAACTTGGTGCGAATGTACGCGCAAATGACGGGCCAAACCCAAGAGCAAATTTTGGAAGACCTGGACCGCGACAACTTCATGTAAGACAGAGGCGGAGTGAGATGAGAGTGAATTTGAAACGAAGTAGACTAGACGTGCGTGTGCTTGTGTCCATATGAGGGCAGTTTACGCACGTACATATATGTATCCTTTGTAATTGGGCGTGTCAGATGAGATAATTGATTTACTTGGGCCGCATTTCTTGAAATCTTTTGAATGCTTCATGCACACGCGTTTTCCTTTTGGTTTTGCGCGCCCAGGTCGGCGGAACAAGCGCTTAAGTATGGCCTCATTGACAAAATCATTGCTGTGAACGAAAAGAAGCGCGATGATTACTCGAACAGCGTTGGCCTTAAATAAAGACCTGGTCCTGCGTCTCTGTATCTTCTGATGGCCCAATCGAGAGTCCGTTGAGTCAGTCCAAATTCAGCTGTTATGAAATGAATTATAGTTCTTATAATCAAATAATAATTTGCTCGTCCTTAGATTCTTGCTCTTTATGAAGCCTGAAGTCCATCCGAGTAGGCTAGCTAGCTGGCTTCTTAATTTGTTTGTGCTCTGTTCAGTTCATTGAGGTATTGGAATTGGACGAATTCGAAGGAGCGGAAGGGCCTACTGGCTACTGGTCGCTAGTTGGCTCTCAGTGAGCTCTCAGCTCTCAGGAGATCCCAAGCGCCCGAGAGGTGCGAAGTGCGAGATGTGGGTGCTGTGAGCTCAAAACTGCCACCTCCAGCCACTCCGGCTCTTTTTTCTTCTCTTGGAAACCTATTTAGCAATTCCCTGTTAATTTCCTGTCTCATTCCTTCGCTCT
>Ga0307979_1001072_pt1 | contig 19425 bp, 15 predicted proteins | sample OrgLakmetage1058_FD_201833 | JGI IMG/M metagenome (GOLD analysis project Ga0307979, IMG submission 201833) | Saline water microbial communities from Organic Lake, Antarctica - #1058 | ecosystem: Environmental > Aquatic > Non-marine Saline and Alkaline > Saline | place: Antarctica: Organic Lake...
ACTACAAGCCCGTGCGGTGGATGCTGCGCCAAAATATGGCGCCCCACAACGTGATGAGGAGGAGTAAATTGCTCGACGGGTCGTAAACCACCGCCAAAGCTCTAAACTATGCACCTCACTATGTTTGAGATCCCGGTTGCACTCGAAGCATTTAAAGCTTCGAAGGAGGTGCTCTTCCGCCGCCCAGCACCTCCCGGCATTCGCCCATTTTTAGAAAACAAACGGTCAATACAGGGAGGAAATACGGTATATGCGGTGGTAAATACCATATATTAGGGCGATAAAGTGCCATTCTTGGAATTCCAATTCTTCACGGGGGGAAATCTGTTACTTGTTTACTTATAAAATTGCTTATTTGGCACCAAAATTCGCATACATAGGTAATACTTATTTTTACAAACCCTAGAAGTCGCCCTCAAAAGGAACGAAGAGTCAGCGAAAAAATCAGCGAAACACCAAAATAGCGCTTTTTTTCGCCCCCCCCCCTCTGTAGTATGGTATAAAAAGGAAAAAGAAAAAACTTCACTCAGTAAATCCGAGAGAAAAACTGTGCGGCTACCAGCTAGCTTTATCCCGGGTTAAATGGAGTTTCCGGTAATTGCACGATCGCCGGTTTAGCTTGGGGTCGTAGTAGTAGAATCGTGGTTTTGTTTGAGATTTGAATTTTTACAGGGAAGAAATGCCTTCTAAGACCTGTACTGTTGAGCTGTTGAGTCGCCGAGTCCGCTCCGGCACCAGTGGCCCAAGGAGTAATCACCCCCTATGAGTGCAATAAGTTCAAAGATCTAACACCTCGCTCATATGTATAAAACACGATATTGTTATATCGAATGGAACTCTATGTTAACCAATTCAAGTCTCCGAGTCCGTGGCCTCGAGTGAAGCAGCCACTGCTGCGAAGAGTGCGCTCGAAAGCACGTAGCTACCACCTACCACACCTAAAAAAGCATCTCGAAGAGGCAACCCAACAGGGCCTGCACTTAGTGTGCCAACCACTGCAGGTGCGGCATTGCCAACGACCTTAAAGAGTACAAACAAATACAAGATTTGATGAAAGCGTGCTCTGGTGAAACGAAATTGCAAAAGAGAAAAAAGCAAATGCGCAAAACAGGACGAATATATGCATACAAGTACAAAGAGATTAGTTCAAAATGGCTGGAAAACAACGAAACGCTGAACATTATGAATAGCGACCTGAGTAGCAGCGCCGAAAAGCCCAAGCGCGGCGCCGCGGCTCTCGGGAGGTACCTGCCGCTGTAAGATCGCTACCGTTGGGCCCAGCCAGTTTTCCGCCACTAAGTAAGCAACCGCTAGGGACCCCATGCAAAACTCAAACGAACCCGGGGTCAGCAACTGGTTCACATCAAAGAAAAAAGGCGCGTCGTGAGCTGCTGTTGCTGTTGCTGCTGCCGTTGCGGCATCGGTTGTCGTAACGGAAGAAACAAGGACGTCTGCAGCGGCGCTGCTGCTGCTGCTGCTCATCTCCACGAGGTCTGCTGGCGCCGCAGGCACGACCAAAGGCAACAGCAGCAGCGCCCACACGCCCGTCGCTGCGAGGGACCCAACTGCAGGCACAACGGCGTCGGCTTTCAACCCAATCCTTGGGATGGCTCCTAGCCTAGTGCAGAGCGCGGCACCCGCCACGGTGGCCGCAAACCCTCCGCCCGACTTGATAGCGGCGTTGGCGACGGAAAAGCTGTGCGTTTATGTTTGTTGGTGCGCATGCGTATGTTCAGGGGGAGATGGTTGGTATGAGATAGTATTTGTTATTTGAGCACGAAAGTTTATAACAGGAAGTAACAAGCTGAAGAAAAGATTGACGCATACATAAAGTACATGGATAATAGAAATCGTGGAATCAGCTCAAAATGCGAGCTTCATCTTACCGGTCAATGTCGGAAGGGAATGCGTCGTGCATGAAGGGCGGTAACCACGCTAAGATGGTGAAACCCGCGCAAAACCGCAACATCGATCCCGCAAAGAGAAGCTGCAGCGTCGGGGATTCTTGCAGCAGAGCGAACACGTCCTGTAGAGGAGCCACGGTAGCGGCTACGGTTGCTGACATGCTCAAATCTTTTAGGGAAGAAGTTGACGAAGCTGCAGCCTCTGCGTCGGCCTCCTGGCTGGCTCTGGGTTCAGGAATGGTGAGCGCGGCAACACCCGCAGCTGCGAACGCAAACACGCCAATGATGAGGGAGAGCGTGCGCCACCCCACCTTTATGTTTTTTTTGGTACGTTCGTGCATCATCGGCAGAGAAGACATCAAAGGCAAGTGGATTAATCATTTTTCAGTTCTAGCCATGCATGAGACCTTAGTGGGTTCTACATCGAAATACTGCATACTACTGCTATTACATACCTGTTCGTCGACTAAAGTTGACAGAGACGCTACTGCACCGCCCACGTATATGCCTGTTGTGAACTTGGAGTTCGCGCTGGCGAAATCTTTCGCCGCAAAGAGATCCGCTAACAAGGAGTAAGCGGCGGGCACCACAGCAGCACTGAATGCCCCCTGTAAAGCGCGTGTGGCTCCCAGGCCCACGGCGCTGGGCACTGCAGCTTGCGCCACTAAACTTACGCCCTGCGAGAGGAGAAATGGCCGTGCGGCAAAACAGAAATAAAAAAATTATGACAGTTGAACAACACGAGATTGAAGAAACAAACGCAAATTCCGAAGCCAAAAGACGACCTCCTGATGCCATGCACCTCCTAAGTACTATAGCACAATAAAAATTCGAGTCTATTGGGGGCAAGTTCTCGACAAGCATAGCGCTGCACCCACCACGCCAGCCGTGGCCAACGCAACGAGCTTGCCGCGGTGCTTCGACTGGTCCACCAACGTGCCAGCGCCCAGTGACACCAGCGTGAACGGCACCGCAAACGCTGCGGTCGCCAACAAACCGTAGCCTTCGACCCCGAAGTCGAGCCCCGCGTTCATGTACACGAAGGAGTTCTACGCAAAATGAATACATGTGAAGGTGCGCGACGGCATGTCAGCTGAAGAGTTGATATTTATACTTCTCTCATTTCTCTGTCTTCTACACTGCGTGTTGCAGTCTTTATGCGTTGCAGAAAATCCCTCATCTACCAAAAGTTCGATAGCTTGTACTTGAATTAATGCGCTCACTTTTGATGAAAAATCTACACAGTAGTAGATAGCTGCGCGAGCCCATTGTATGGCCGTGAAGGCTGTGATAAGCGACACTAAAGAGAGGTTTGCAGCTACATCGTCTGCTGATGTGCGTATGTCTGGTAGCCGTGTGGCAGCATCCCTAGATGATTCGTTTGGCGATTCTTTGGACTTGGACGGCACTCTTATGGCAGTCCTCCTATGTCTAGGCTGAGTTGCAGAAGTAGTCGATGCTTTCTGCGAATATCTATTCCAGCTTACATTCCTAGCTCGAGTTTGGGTAAAGGAAGCACAACCCGCAGCCCATGTTGTGATCAACAGCGCGATATGCATGTTAGAGCCTTCAGTAGACGCGACTTATATTGGTTCTTCACGGTTTACAAGCCTACTGCCAACTCGAGGTTGAGGTTTTGTTGTGGCGCATTTTTCACCTGATCGATTTTGTTACCACAGTGAGTGTGTACTCATAACACGCACTATATCAGAGCAGGCGAGGTGAAGGCGACAACAAGCGGTGGCTACGACTGACAACAAAGTATAAGCACAAACACTCCACCCTAATATAAGCCAGTGTGCGAGCTGCTAGCCACTTTCCTGCGGCTAGCACTAAGCTACGAACGGTGGCGATCCTTAGCTTTTCAGACAGACTCTTCGCTTAATAAGTTAACTGTTGGACATTAGGTGCACGTGCGCGCGACGTCATTTCTTCGAGACAGTTATTTTAAAATGGTGCTGCGGGTGCGGCGGGTGCGGCGGGTGCGGCGGCGGCTTTATTCTTAAAAACATGCGATAACTTGTTCCTAAGTTTACTCCATCAAAACGCAAAAGAAAACCTCTACCACTTCTAAACACATTTTGAAAAACCTAGCTCTGAGTTTCCATCAAGGTAAATCAATATCTAGTGATGAATTTATCAAAGAACTCAGCCGAAAGCGAGTTTCCCATATCGCTTCTCGCCATGCTCGGTGATGATGACTGCGATGAAGATAGCTCTCGCTCCAATCCATTTTCCGAATTTGATGAGGCTGCTGACTTGCTGATTACAAGCGCTCGTGAGCGGCGGTTGCAAGAGTCTCAGGCTAGGTGGACAATGAGTGGAGACCCCTATGATGATGCATCACAGCATGCAGCGACGCTGAGAATCATGGCTGCAGCAGAGCAAAATGGTTCTATATCCGCGATGCTTGATGTGGCGCTCCACAAACAAGTAGCTCTTCAAGCAAGTGTGCAAGAAGCGAAATCAAAGATTCAGGAACTCGAATTAGCCGTTGAACGTGCTCGGCGCGATGCATCAATCGTGCTGGCGTCGTCTGCGAAGTTCGAGGTGCATAATACTGTCAGCGGCCCTGGCGCCCGTTCGAACAAGGCAGCCGAAGAAATAGTTCCTGCGAGCTCAGAAGTATCGAAATTATTATCAAGTTCGCCTGGCGAATTAGTATCAGGCAGAGAGCATATAGAGGCGCTTGGAGCGTCTCGGCTCTTTTCTGTACCTGAGGGAGAGGATGCCGAAGTATCTTCAACTATATTCAATCTACGTGGTTCGCTGGGGCGAGCACTCGAAAAGTTAGCTATCGATCTATACTCTTCTTCCGCGTCAGTGTTGTTCGAATTAATTGCGAACGCAGACGATGCTTATTATGGCATCTCTACAAGCATTGAGGAGACACCTACGGTGGTGGTTTCATCCCGAAACGATGGCTATTTACGCTTCTCAAGTAATGAAGATGGGCTTAATTTCAAGGACATTGCAGCAATGAGTGACATTGGTGCATCAACAAAGACTAACGGAGATACAGGAACTTCAAGCATAGGGCACAAAGGCGTAGGATTCAAGTCCGTCTTTCTTTTGAGTGATCAACCTTCTGTTGCATCGTCTACGTCTAATGTCGAAAACGAGGACAATGTTTCTTTCAAGTTTGACTGTGTAAAAAATGGTTTGTTCGGCCTACTAGTTCCTGAATGGCGAAGTTTAGACTCCTTTGATGACGAATGGGCTGGCACCGAAGTACCAGCATCGATTGGGCTGCATGAGCCAAATTGCTTGTGGAGCAATCGCGGCTCTCGTGGCCTGCGTATCTTGCTCCCGCTTAAGGAAGGTGCATCCGTGCCTGATCTTACATTAGATCCAATTGTTCTCCTTTTGCTCCGGAAAGTTAGGAAAATCGTTTTTGATTCCGAACTTGAATCTATTGGTGGGCGGCGAATCGTTATCATGGAAGGATCTTTGGAGGACATTGTTTCACCTAAGGCTGAAAGTCGTGATGACTTGAGTCTGCGAAAGGGGGTAGTCAAAGTTACTGAACACTCCGTGGTTGAGGGTCAATTGAACTCTTCAGAAACCGTCAAAGAGTTCATAATGTCGTCTAAGAAGGCAAATGGCGTTGAATTGACTCTTATATTTCCAACTGCTGGAGCTGAGGAAGATTCACAAGAACAATGTTACTGTTTTCTACCCGTACAACGAACTGGATTGAGCTTTGGAGTCCATTCGGACGGCTGGAGGCTAACAGCCTCTAGGCAAGAGTTACACGAAAGCAACTCGCTCAATCTTACTTTGCGCAATCAAATATCAGAGGTTCTTGTAGCGTCATTAAGAGCGAATGAAGAGCTTCGCCACATGTCTGGAACTTTCGTCTCTTCAACGAACTCTTCAATCACGCATCCTTGGTAAGAATGGTTTTGAATGCTCAAGTTATGATAACTAAATTATTTAAGGTTTCATGATTGAGCTGTGGCATAATCTTCGTTGAATATCCAGGTGGCGTCCTGTAGCAGATGAATGTGCTCGTTTACTTCGGAACTCGAACCTTGCATGTGCTCTATCGGACTCTGGAACGTGGCTACCAGCAAGCCGAGTCGTGCTGAGACCTCTTGGCCTGTCGAAAAACCTTGCTAATTCTTCTATAGTGCAGGAACTCGCCAGTAAGGAAGGTGGTGCTCTGGAATTTGCAGACGAAAGTTGGGTTGCTTCATGTGGCGAGGAGACATTACGTGCACTAGGTTGCCGTTACCTAACCTCAGGACAACTTTTACAAGCCCTGGTAAGGTACAAAGCCGCTGATGGTTGGCTAAAGAAGAGGCCTAGAAGGTATTTTGATGAATTATTTGGGTTCTTAAATCGGTCGCTTTCAGTGGAGGAGCTCGCCGCGCTGTCTACCAGCGATAAATCCGCGCTTTTTATTTTACCGGCCATTCCAATTGGCGACGAAATTCGTGGAGATGACGTGGAGAAAGAGCAATGCGTCGACGCACAGGTGCTTCCCAAGAGTTCATTATCAACAGATTCTTCAAGGCTAACTTTAGTTTCGATTGAAAGCGACGACGATACGAATTGCATATTTTTGAGTGCCCCGGAATCTAGGACGCATTGTCGAAAATTGGCTACGATTGGGGAGATTTATACATTGGCATTTGCTGAAGATTTATGGTCTTCTGGGGCGATTGCCTTCTTGAAAAAAGTCGGTGTAAGACGTGTAAATGCTGAAGCCGTGGCCCGAAATGTGTGTTTTTACCACCTCACTTTAGCATCTGTTTCAACGTTGGACAGTAAAGCATCGTGGGGAGCATTTTGGGGTGGCCTTGACTTCGTGCGTTCTGAATGGTCTTCGTTGTCTTCTGTGACCAAAGCTCTTGCTCGTGCATCTCTTGTAGCGCCTGCGGCGTGCTCAAAGACTCCTGAAGGGGATTTCTCATTGGTTGCTCTTTGCACGCTCTCCCCAGCTACGCTCTGCGGCCATGCGTGCATGCATTGTGGCAGCCACCGTCGCCAAGGTGCCGCGGAAAGCAGAGGGCTGGATGATAATGCAGCGTCCCTTGCGGAGCGAGTGCGTGATCAGAAAACGCTACATCTGTACGCAGGCCTGCATTTGGGAAGCAACACCAGCCAATTCACCGACCCGCGCACCGCGCTCTCCTGGGAAGCATGGCTCGTCGATGGCCTCGGCGCGCCGCCGCACTTCGACGTGTGCCCGGGCCGCCGCCGCTGGCGCGCCATCAGCGATGCGTTGGCTGGCCGCTGCGGCGACTGCGCCATTTGCGCGCACGCATTGTCCAACAGCAGTTATGGCGATTTTCAGAGCAGTAGCATTGAAGGCGGCGAAGTTAATGGGCATGCCGTCGCTGCCGAAGGTAGCTTCGAAAGCGACGGCGACGACGTCAGCGATGGAGACAGCGCATCTGCACAGGAGGACGTGGTGCCAGCACCAATTCCACGCCGTCGCGTAGCCCACACTACAAATATCGCAGTGCTCAAGTGTGGCCATACTTTTCACGCAGCGTGCATTCAAGAATGGATGTGTTCCAGTTCAACTTTAAAGCGACAAGGGGGCGATACCGGCGACCATAAAGGTAGCTGTCCCTTTTGCCGCGCGCCTCTCAACACGATCGTTCCGGTTGGAAAATTGGGGGAGCTCTCCGCGCTCGGGAATGCTTTGACTTCTACTCTGAAGACTCTTGGCGTCCACCTCGCTGACGACAGCAGCATTGGCCACGCCGAGAAGGCAAGCAGAGGAGCGGATGCTTCCACCAAGAGTGCCTGCCAAAGCGGCAGCAATGATGGCGGGATATGCACTGATGGCAACACTGATAACAGCAACGGCAACGAGATCGGTAAAGAAGACGACGACATTGACGACATTGACGACATTGCCGTGTGGAGATTGCTCCGGCGTTATGCGCGGGATGCCACTTTGCTTGGACCGCTGCTTCGAAGTGCGCCCGTGTTTGCAGGGCACGCTCGGCAACCCACGGTGTCGCTTGAGCGGTGCTTCCTTGCGCCTGCTTTTCCTATGCGGCTATCGCCTGCAGTGCCAATCGTGCGGATTGAAGGTCAAGCTCGGCATCTGCCGTTGTCGCGAGTATCTTCCTCTTCCTGGCTGTCGCCCGAATCTAGCCGCGCAAGAGGCCGCCAACAAGGGCGGTCGCGGCCAGCAGTTTCTAGCAACGAATGGGTTGGGCACAGTCGTAGCTCTTCCAGCACCACAAGTGGCAGCGAAGCTTTTGTTGCGTTTCCGCGAGTGAGCAGCGGCGGCACTAGTGTTCAAGGTAGTCCTGGCAGTGCATCTATAGGTCATGTGAGCATTCGCGATGACGATGGTAATAGTGCTGACGATGTCAATGAAGTCACAGCGGTTAGTGTTCTGCGCTTGCTCAATGTTATAACTGACCGCAATGTCCCTACCCTATTGGATGCTCTTCGAGGAGTAGCGGAGGCTGCTGAGGGTTGCCTAGCCTGTGGCAAAAATGACCAGCAAGCGCCTTGGGCATCTGCAAACCCAGTAGAGGAGCGTACAAACACCAGTTCTAGTGCAAACGACTTCGGAAGAAACGAATTGTCGTTGGCGCGTCAACCGCAGGGAGAAGTAGCCCCGCGTGGGTGGGCTGCCGCACATGTAGCGTGCGTGGCCTGCCTCGACGCGCTCGATGACGTCATCAATTTGATGCACTCGCCACCGCAGCGAGCGGCGGCGCAGCGCGCGGTGTGCCAAACCCTGTGTGCTGAGGCGCTGCTGGTGGTGCCTGCTCCCTTGGCCCGCACTGAAAGCACCGTCCACGGAGAGGTTACGAAGTACTACCGAGGTTCGGGCTGGAGTGGCAATGCTTTGGACCACGTAGGTAGTGTCAGTGGCGGCGGTGGTGGCAGTGGCAGTAGCAGTAGCGGTAGCAGTACGATAGTTGGGGGTCTCTTGTTGCGCGCTGGAGAATGTGTGTGGTCGAGTTCTGGCTTCGAAGCAACTACTGCAGTCCTGGGGCTCACTGTGCTTGAAAATTGTCTGCCTGCGAGCCTCAAGCCAATTCTAACGGGCAGTAGTCGAGCACAAGTGGGCTCAGAAATAAACGTTCGACAGGGTCCTGTGCGTCAATGTTTGGGCAATGTTGATGTTGCAGCTGCACTAAGTTCTGTAGCCGCAGCTTCATATAAAGAGGCCTCTTCAACGAAAATCAAAGAGGACTCTACGATCTTGTATGACGCACCGCTTGTGGAGCAGCTGTACCAAGAGCTTGCACGCAGCAGATTGTGCACCTCTCGGGATTCTTCTCCTGCTCCTTTACCGCTTGACCTTGTGCTTCCCGTTAAGCTGCCTTTGTACGCGCATGGGTCTCAAGCGGCGGCGCTGTCGACTGTCTTTCGTCAGAGACTGGCCATGCTGAAAGCCGGTGTAGCAAACACAGCAGCAGCGGTTGGGGCAGCCGCAGATATAGCAGACACTGCAACAGACACAGCGACAGGCACAGCAACAGCGCAACGAAGGACTGCAAGCGGCTTATTGATGACGTCAGCAGAGAACCGCGTCAGCTGCGATGACAACAGCAGTGCACCACAGCACGTCAAGGACAAAGACTTTGATCAGGGGCGGGAACGAGCGCTCTCGCACGCAAACTGTTCATCGTCCAGCAATTGCAGCAGCAGCAGCAGCAGCAGCAGCAGTAGAAGTCGAAGCAGTGCCAGCACCTCAAGTGCATGGCCAATCGTAGTAGCTGACGATGCGGAGGCCGCGGTTGTGTTTGGGCACTGTGCTGCTTTCTTAGACCTGGCTTTCCTCAAAGAAGCGTCGCCTTCGCTTGCGAGGGCAGTTGTAGGAGACCATGCTTCGGGAAACGGCAGGAGCAGTGGCGGTGGTAACAGGGATGGTGGTGGTGGTGGTGGTGGTGGCATGGGCGGTCTTGTGCCGCGCTTGTCTGCTTGCGTACATTCGACCATCGCACTCCGCCACCATAGCAGTGGCAGTGCTTCCAACCGCGGCTCTTCACCGTCAGCGTTGTCTTTGTCAGCAGAAACATCGCCTGTGCATTGGCCAAGTCCGGAGGAGCTGCAAGTTTGGTCTCGGGTGCTAGGCGCTGCGCTCGCTCGTGTTGGCGCGCTGGGCGATTCGTCGCCATGTGCCGTGATGGTGGCGCCGTTCATTACGCGCACGTTTCATCTCAATCTTCCGGTCGCCTCTTCCTCGACCACGGTATCACCTAGGACAGGAGTCAAGCCTATCGCGCACGAGGCTGCTTTCGCAGTTTGGACTACCGGTGACCCCCCTCTGGAGGGCGAAGCGCGCGGTCTGCTGCAGGCGTTTGAAATGGCAGCGGCGGCCGACACGCGACCTTTCACCGAAGGGTCTGCAGTGGTGGTGGAGGGGTCGTTGCACGCACCAGCGGAGTTGCCCACAGTGAAAAAGCAGACTCCAGGGCGCATTGTGGTGCTTTCGCTCGCGCACTGCAACTGGCAACCGGTGCTCGGGCCCGACCTGAAGTGCTTCGGGGCAGCTGTAGCATCCCTCGCGCACACTCTCCTGCAGCAACAAGTGCGCAGCCTGAACAAGAGCCGTGGAGCTCCGTCCGACGAGCGAGGCCTCTCCTCCCACGAATCGTTTCGAGGCCGGGAACAACCGGGCGACACCGATGGAGCTCTCGAAGCCGCTGCGCTTGAAAGCATGCTCGAAGCCGCGGCGCGCGCGTCCGTTGCTGGTTGGGCCGAAGTCACCGCCGCAAAGATGGCCGCCGAAGCAGCCGCAGAAGCGCAGCAAGCTCAAGCGGCAGCCGAAGCGGAGCGAGCAGCCAAGGCCGCTGAAGTAAGCGCAGCAGAGCAGCGGTTTGCTGACCTGTTCAGCAGTGCAACCACAACATCATCGGGCGGGGCTCCGAGTGAACTGCTAGAGGGCGACGGCAATGCCTTGAACGACTCCAGTCAGAGCGGTAGCAGAGATAGTAGCCCACACTTCCATGGCGAAGGCGACAGTGGTAGGCCCAGAGAGAGCACATACCACGAAGAAAGGACAGACACCTCGGCCGCTGCGCAACGTGCGCTTCTCGACCAAGCACCATCGGTAGAAGAACTCGAGCAGAGCCTTTGCAGTCCAAGCCCCGAATCTGGACGTGGCGACGGCAGTGGCGGCGGCGGGATTGCAAGAGACAAAGTGCGAAGTGCTGAGAAACCACCCACTACGATTGCTCTTGCGCCTTCTCACGACAGGAGCGCAGCCAATTCAAGAGCAGCAGCGAGCAGCAGCACAACCCAAGAGGCTGCTGCGGCCAACACCGCGATGGAGAGATCAACAGCAGGAGCGCCAGCGAGCGCCCCACCATCACTGGCAGCAGGAGGTGGGGTCGAAGCAGGACGAGAAGCAGGAGCAGCAACGACAACAACAACGACAGTGGCAGCAAAATGCCGAGTTGAGCGGCTCCGTGGGAGTTCTGTTGGAGGGCCGGCCACGCAACGACCATGCTGCGTGTGTGGAAACTTCGTGCTGTCGTGCTGCAGCAACTGTGTGGACTTGAGCCACGAAGAAATCGCCCTCTGTACCGTCCCACATGTGCGCGGTGCTCAATCTTGCTTCGAAACTTTCCATTGCCTCGGTACTTCCAATTGATAAAGGCCACAGGCCGAAACAAGCCTAGTGAGTCCACTAGGGAGACTTTAAGTTGGTATCCAATATCTGTGCTTCGACATGTCGCTGTGTTAGTGTTTGTGTCCATTTAAGCCGCATGTTGGTAGCTCTTGATTGGCTACAGCTACAGCGAGTTGGTTTTCTATCAGGCACCAAACCAAAGTAATCGATATCATGGTCTTTATCGAAATTATAAGCAGTGATATCGATTTCGAATTTCAGGCAATTCATAACTTATTCCTTCCCTCCTTGACGTGTAATTGAAAGTGAGAAACAACCATAGATGCAGAAGCAGAAGCGAACGTGAAGCCGCACTGAGAATACGGTGTCTTTTTTTATAAATTAGATTCCCCCTGTGCATGATATTGAAAACTCGTTATTTTAGGGTTTATGATTTTCGGTTTTGGGTTTTGGGTCTATTTGGGTCTTGGGCAATGCCCATTACGCCTTAGACACTATGGCAGCGAGCCTCACCATAGACGAGCACGAAGAGCGCTTAAAGAGAGTCATACTCGCTGTGTCTTTAGCTGGCATGCTAGAATGGTGAGTGTTAATGGAATGGGCCTCGCTCCCTTGCTTTTGAAAACCCAGGATTCTCCCTTGACAACCGACTCAATTGACGAGCACCTTCTGCTTTGCATAGCCAACGCAGTGATCGCTAGATGCGCGTTCATGATTTTATTTATTTCTCTATTTTTTTTTCATGAAAAATCCTAGGTATGACTTCGCGATATTCGGGTTTATGGCTGTGGAGATTGGCAAGAACTTTTTTGGCTCTGCTTCTGAAACCATGCAGCTCATCGCGACGTTCGCGGTCTTCGGTAGGTCGTGCTATCTATTAACTTCTTTCAACTTCATGCCTTACTCGAACTGTATTGCGATTGTTTTCCTAAGCGTTTATTCCGCTTGCATTCTTTGCAGGTGGCGCTTTTATCGCCAGACCTATCGGTGGGATATTTTTCGGCTCAGTGGGCGACTCCAAAGGCACTGAAGGGACTTCCACCACTGGCTCGCCTCGAGCAGGCAGCGGGCGCCAAGACGCTCTCGAAGGTTCCATAATAATGATGGCTATTCCGACTTTACTCCTAGCGGTTGTTCCGTCCACTGATCATATTGGCTTTTTAGCACCTATCCTTATGGTGATGATCAGGCTCATGCAGGGTTTTTCGGTTGGGGGGCAGCTCGTTGGTTCGATTGTCTTTGCCGCAGAGGAATCGCCTCGTGGCCGTGAAACAGGAATTACCGCCATCGTATTGTCGGGTGTAAACATCGGCACCATGTTGGGTGCTGTAGTGGCTACGTTATGCCACGCCATATTCAGCGAGGAACAGCTCGTAAGCTGGGCCTGGCGAATTCCATTCATGTTGGGCTTTGTCTTGTCTATCATAGCCTACGCATTGCAACGTGGTTTGCGCTCCGACGACACTACTGATAGTCAAGAAAATGATAATCCAGGCCACGAAGGGCCGACTCCTCCGGGGAAAAGTTCTGATGGCCTCGTGGCAACCAGTTCTGCTTCGCAAGACTTGACGAAGCCAATGAATCCGCTGAAAGTAGTGCTATGCTCGCGTGCGGGGCGGCGCAAACTCTTTGCGTGTTGCTTTGGCTACGGCGTTCATTCAGCTACTTTCTATGTTACCTTCATTTTCATGCCCACTTTCGACGTATCGATCTTGGACTTGTCAGCGACTCCATCGTTTGCCGTCGCGGTGTGTGGTATGTTCATTGCTTTCACAAGTTCGGTGCTGCTTGGACGACTTGCGGATCGAATGATCGCCAAAAATTTGCAAGCTGCCGGCATTGACAACTCGACTGAAGCCATTGAGGAAGTGCGTGAGGCAGGCGCGCAGGACGACCCGTGTGCGGCTCGCATGTCACCGGCGCAACGTATTGCGCACTTGTGGCGAGCGCGGCTGCTGTGGTGGACGTTTTTGTTGCTTATCCCCCTGGCCCCCACACTGCTGTACGTGAAGCAATACGCTGCATATGCGGTGGACGGCGCGGTAGTTGGTCCTGTCGTAGCGGCTGCGTGGATTGCTTCGGCCTTTGGGTGCCTTGGGATGGTTTTCATTGAGATGTGCATCACATCTGTGGTTTCCGCGTGGATGGTGGATCTCTTCCATCCATCCGTGCGGTTTTCAGCGATGGCACTTGCTCTCAATGTCGCGACCGTTATATTTGGAGGCTCCGCGCCCGTGATTTGCGAGACTCTTGCCTCGCGATCACCAGCTCATGCTTGGACAGCAGGCTTGTTCCTCTCGTGCGTTGGTGCTCTCGGTATCCTTGGTTTAGAAATTGGCGACCACGAAGAACCAGACCCAGTCCTCGACTCTTGCATGGGCGTGCAAGTATCAATTGAAGCAGAGCTAGAGCTCCAGCAGCGAGTGCCTTACCAACCTCGACCACAAAACTCCGATGGGACTGGCACTATTGCCTTCGTGTGATGACCTTCATATCTTCCTCACACTCGTCCAAAACCTCGACGGCATCAACAGGTACAACATTTGGTCGAGGTGCGACAATCATCTGTGAATCTTGAATCAATCAGACCCCGTAGGGACTATTGATTGAAGAGAGGAATAGAATTCACTGTACTATGAAATTTTCATGGATGATCTGGCAACTTCATATGAATGGGTGTGCCTTCCTATTCTAGAAAGAAGCAACGGCAGCCCGTGTTTCTTCTCCCGCCTTCCCTGAATTAACTCTAGGCCTCGTAGGGCCAGTTGATTCAGGACTCACAAGAGCTCCGTGTCATCGAATTGATGCAGATGCTTTCTTGTGTGCATATGGGCTGTTATTTGTATCTCTTGTCCTAATTCATGAATTATCAATTCGCTATTCGTAAAGGCCATGGCACTTGCAACGGCGGTCAATCTTCAATTCGTTAATGGCCTATGCGCCTATGCCTGTGCCTTGCATATAAGATATTAGTACACCACGCACATAACAATAGAGAGCCATCGCAGTCGCAAAAGTTTTAGGCAGACAACCAACAAGCAAATGAGCGCCAAACCAATTAGCAGTCCACAATTCGAGGCAGGCCCCGAGGGGCCGGAATTAGATATCTAAAAGGAAGTGAAGAGATAAAAAGCAAAGAAGCGAAAATTCCATTCACTCGATTCTCAGCAATATATGAGCCCCCCCCCGAGGAAGGGGGGCGGGTTTATCTAGTTGATGTCTGAGAAGTATTTCGGACTGGACCGAAAGCCGGGCTCAGTGCCATGTGAGGGGGGGGGGGGAGCTGGATTTAGCAACTAACAGGCAGGGTGCCATCTAGTCGGCCAGATTGTGAACTATAATTTTGAAACAGGTCCCGAGGGACCGAGAGGGCTAACAGATGGAAATAAAAAGCAAAGCAGCAAGGACTACTTAAGAAGCTGATTAGGCCCAATAGCTAGGATTTTGACACAGGCTCCGAGGGGCCGAAAATAGAAGGTTAATAGGTAAAGATAGAAAATAAAGCAGCTCAAACTATGAACCTAATCAGGTATACATTTCCGAGTGGCCATGGAGGTGAGTGATGATTGATGATTGCGGTCCAAAGTGGCACGCTCCTCCGTCCTCCGTGCTCTGAAGGCGCTGCTCAAAAGAGAGGTATCCACCCACAGAGGAGGGGGCCACTCCGAAGTATCTCAGGCGATCAGGAAGGAAAGTCGCCCGTCCCACATCTATCCCGTAGTACTGCAGATCCATAGTAGTACAGAAGTACAGATCGATCTGTAATACAGGAAGGGCATCGTCGATAGTCGATGCAACGTCCTTCTTCATGCTCTGCTTTTCGACCGCTGCGAACAGACGACTGACTGTACCAACTGTACAATACAGTCGTCAGTACGTCAGTACATACTGTATCAATCTGTACTACAGTAGTATACAGAAAGATCTGTACCATGCAAAGATATGCGAAGTATCATCAGATCATCAGCAATGAGCTTGAAAGTATAGCGTGGAGACAAGAAAGATATGAAGCCAAATGTATCATAGACTTGGTGAAACTTTAATATTTGTCTAGAAACATGGAAAGCTCTACCTTCGCCATCACGTTTGTCGTGTCGCCTCCTTCAATAAGTGCTCAGTGTTGGTAACAGTGGACGCTGCTACCATTCTTACGTAAAAAAACTTCACTTCATATGCACATAACATCCACATCTCCTTTCCGGCCCCATTCGACGTTCATCGCGAAGATCCGGGAGAAGAAAAGACCAAATCAGCACGTGCGCAGTGCTGGCGGCCTCGATCCTTTGGGCTCAGGGTAAGGTAGTTTGAGCATTGTGTTCTGGGAATATTTTGTGCAACTTGCCGTTTGTTTTCATTCTCGCGCTCGATCACAATCTTTGCCCCTGTGGCGCTCAATGGAATTACACATGGTCAAGATTATACAGCACTAAGCTGAATTCGGGCTCTCAAGAAAAGAAAACTTGGAAAGTGGCGCAAGAAGCTTGCGAGGGGCCAGCTGGTTAACAATCTTGGCACAAATCCAAGGGGCTTCCGAACACTTGAGTTGCCACTTGAAGGTGACGATGCCGACGTATGCCGGACCCTCTGCAGCACCTCCCGGTAATCCTGGGTCAGCTGAGCTCGATCCCTTGGACTTGGGCTCTACCTGGCTGCTACCTCCAGCGATGCTGGAGCACTCACCGAGCCGGAAGGACCAAGTGTCGGACGAAGAGGAACGCAAGTACCGCCGCAGCACCGTTAACTTCATGGAAAGATTTAACGTGCAGGTTGAAGTGCCAAAAGCTGATTTTATGGGCGCTGCGGAAGTGAGAGAGGGGGAAGGTCAACGGACGTTAATGAGAAGGCGTAAGCCTAGAGTAATGAAGGAGTCGGCCTGAAACAACAGCGCAAACATTCCAACACATCCCGCTGGCAGCTCCCGAAGGCTCATGTTCTCCACTCTCCATGCATGTGATTTCTTTGCTCTCGCAGGAGGGCATCGACTGGCAAACACTAGTCATTGCGCAGACATTCTTTCATTACTACTACGCCAAGCACTCCTTTCGGCGGCATCCGCGCTTCAATGTACTCGTGGCATGCTTCTTTCTCGCGGGCAAAGTCACCGAATGCCCCATGCGAGCCGCCAGAGATTTAACCCAACTTGTGCTGCTTGCCAACCGGTTGTGGCATCGCAGGCCTGCCACGACAGACCCGCGTGCCGACTTGGCGGGTGACCAGCTGGCGCAGGTGAAGCGCGACGTGCTGAGCTGCGAGCGCACTCTGCTGCACGCCATAGCGTTTGACTTGACCGTGCCTGAACCCATTTCCATTGTGAAGACTAAAATCGAGGCGGCGAGGGATAGTCCTGCTGTACCGCCCGCACTGAAGAAAGCCTTTGGCCTCAAGACCTTTGACTTTTTGAAGTTTGCATTGCGCACGTCGCTTTGCCTGCAGTACCCGCCTTCTTACCTGGCTGCAGCGGCGGTGCGTGTGTGCCCCTCCCTACTCTAACTGTCTTCTACTGCAGTTTGTTGCATCGCCTCGTCACAGTGCAACATTCCAGATTCACTTTTTTCTGTCAACACTATATTTTGTTGTTGACCTTGATCTTGTTCCTTCTCGCACATCATGCATTATGCCCATTTCTCCCCCTCTTCAGGTGGGTCTGAGCGCGGCGTACCTCGGCCTCCCCATCATCCTGCCGGGAGCCTCAGGTCCAGCCGGAGGTGGGCCGGTGGAGTCGCTCGCTCTGCCTGCTCAGTCTGCCAGCAGTGCCCAGGGAACCTCTTCATCGTCATCTTCATCGTCTTCATCTGCTGCCGCCCCGCCACTGCCGCAGCCTAGGGTAACCTCGGGCTCTCCTGAGCCTGCTAGACGTACGCCCGCCATGCCTCCAAGTGCGTGTGGCAGCGGAGATGCGAGCAGCCCAGGAGAAGTGGCTTCGCCGTCGGCGGCTGCTCATGCGGTGTGGCAGCAAGTGCTGGGGCCAGTGACCGGGCCAGAGTTTTCGAGCCTGGCCGCGCAAATCTTGGAGGCCTTCAAATGGAACGAAGGGGACCCAGCGACCGCACCTCCCTATGCGAATGCCCTGGAAGCAAGACTCAAGGCCCTGGGCGTGTTGTCTGCGTCTGCTGCGCACCCAGGCCCTGGCGTTAAATCTGAGAAATCTGCCACAAAAAGGCCTCGCCCACCGCCGCCGCCGCCTCCGCCAACTTCAAGTGCTTCAAGTGCGCCTCCACCGCCTTCATCTTCATCGTCATCGCCCGGAAGTGCGCCGCCGCAGCCTCGAAGGGCTCCTCCGCCGCCATCTCCACCACCACCTTCAGGCGAATCGGATAGCGATAGTAAGCGCACTAAATTTTAGGATATGCCGTAAAATTCGCAAATGCTTTCTGATGTTTTCAAGCGTGCTGTGTCGTTCACCTGAATATCGGCCTACCAAGTACCAAGTCCTATTACGCCACTAAGTCAATAGCCATAGACCTTTGGGTTCCGCGTAAGACCTTGGCTGCTTTTTACGGCGGCCATCGAGATATATTACGTGATTTCGTTTCGATTTCGCCTGATGAGGAGAGAAGTTTCTTTTGCCGAAATCAGCGAAACGTTAAGGAGAGCCACATGCAGCCGAAGGGGGGGGGGGCTCGAAGGGCTAGAAGGTAGAGGCTGAAGGTAAGGTAGCAACCGGATACCTGCCCCTGCCCCCCCCCCCGCCTGCTCCGCAGTATTTTCTCGAGGCACTTCCTTGCGACAGGCCCAATTCCTTAATGCGCCGCTTTGCGGAAAGCCACGGATGGCCGCGCTTGGGCCTCGTTGCTCGTCGCTGATATTGTCGCTGTCGCTGTTGTCGTCGCTGTCGTCGTCACTGTTGTCGTCGCCAGCTGCTGACTCAACAGGTCAGAAGGAGTAGAAAGCCGAAATATGGAGAAATTACGTCAATTTCGACAAATTTTGTCAAATTTCGTCCGAAGGAGCAGAGAACCGAATTTCGTCCAACCAAGGAGCCGCAACGAAATTTCGTTAATTTCCGCAAATTCAGACGAAACCAGTCGATGGATACCTTCAGTGGGTTCAATCCCGATCGAACGGACATGCGACTGGGTTCTCGTTCTGCAGAATTACAGAACACAGCAGTTCTTTGGTGCCAACGTCTAAACGTCCGCCAGCCCTTTCTCTCACAGTCCATTTATGTACCTGGCTGTCTAGCGATTAGTGTCCTTGCCCCGCGCCCCCTCGTGCGCGCCCTTGCTTGTGTTTAGACTTAATTCCACTCCACCATTGTGTTCGTTAGTGTCGACTTAGTCTATAGCAACACTTAACTAGCTACCCCTCTTACTAGAAACAAAATCCCGTAAAAAGCAGTCAAGCGTAACAACGTAACACTCAACGCGTGACCAGCAACCAGGGCTACTTTTTTCTAAAAAAAACTTGGAACTGGAACCAGGAAGCTAGATGTAGCTCGTGTTTTGTTTTTGCCACTATTTCTACTTCTACTGCCCGTGCAACGCACGACGAAAACACCAAACGCGAAATCCATCAGCAGCTTCCTGAGTTCCCCAGTTCCCGAGTTTTTTTTTATTCTGGAAATTCATAAATAATATCCATAATGGCCCATGTGGCATTGCAATCAAGTAATCAGGGCCTCGTTGTATAGTATAAGCGACATGCGACCAGTGATCAGACAAAGGGGTTTAACTTTAGGTCTTAGTGCGCTTACTATCGCTATCCGATTCGCCTGAAGGTGGTGGTGGAGATGGCGGCGGAGGAGCCCTGCGAGGCTGCGGCGGCGCACTTCCGGGCGATGACGATGAAGATGAAGGCGGTGGAGGCGCACTTGAAGCACTTGAAGTTGGCGGAGGCGGCGGCGGTGGGCGAGGCCTTTTTGTGGCAGATTTCTCAGATTTAACGCCAGGGCCTGGGTGCGCAGCAGACGCAGACAACACGCCCAGGGCCTTGAGTCTTGCTTCCAGGGCATTCGCATAG
>Ga0307979_1001073_pt1 | contig 19423 bp, 29 predicted proteins | sample OrgLakmetage1058_FD_201833 | JGI IMG/M metagenome (GOLD analysis project Ga0307979, IMG submission 201833) | Saline water microbial communities from Organic Lake, Antarctica - #1058 | ecosystem: Environmental > Aquatic > Non-marine Saline and Alkaline > Saline | place: Antarctica: Organic Lake...
TATTCTCCTTAAATAGTCGATGCAGCAGTCCTGTGGATAAGCACTGGCTGGAGAACTACTATCTTTCGTAAAGTGGCAGCTTCCGCACCAATTATTACCCTAAAACAAAAAATGCTGTAAAGCAGGGGATGACAAGCTCTGACAAAACACTGTGAGAACGTGAGGATGACATGACGACATGACCGACGGTCAAAAGAAGAACAAAAAAAAGGGGGAGGCGCGAAAAAGAAGAAAAGAAGAAGCCGTCATAATGAACGAGAAATGAATCCCTGTATTTTTCGAGTTTTTTGAGGTGGTGAAACGCAAGTATGACCAAAGGGTATCTACAAACCCTTTGGTACGCATGACACAAACACAAACCAGAAGGGAAGACTAGCTAGACTACATAGCTAGCACAAAAATACATAGCACCGTGCCTGAACGCGTCTTAATTAAGAATGTGTGATCACCACTCAAGCCTCACTTGGTATCACCACACACGAAGTATTGTAGGATTCCAAAGAAGAACATCCGTGCACTTCATCATCTGTGATTATTCATTCATCCAGCCCACACTGCCGAAATCGTCTTAACCGCCGGATCGACTAGGACAAGTAACAACTCATAAGTAGAACTCACACCTAGAACAAAGGTGCTACAATGTCAGAGCCTGTGTCGCCTGCCGTTCCTACCCCCGAGTCACCAGCTCAAGAAGACGATGCCTTATTGGCGGAAGCGCAGCCTGGCGATGACGACGACCTCGATGCGGTAGGCTTCCTAGCTGATAGCTGACGGCTCACGCCACGCGTGGGTTTTTCGAGAAGCCACGATGATAGATTATGCTCCACTCATGCCTTTGCCTTTCTTTTTTATTGAATCGATTTTGCATTTTAAAATGTTGATCAAAGGTGGACCCCTATGAAGCCTCGCTCGATGAAGCCCTCGACACTCTGGTGCCCTTTGTGCTGGAAAGCACCATCGTCGAGCTGGGTACCGATCGCGACGATGAGGTCTGCAATTATTCTGTTATTTTTCTCTACGCATTTTGTACATCTTATTAGTTGAAGAATAATCATGCCAATCCACGCGTTACATAATTTGATGATGAGGCAGCTCGAAGCCTACTTAAGCCATCGTCCGCATCTCCGACTTGCCGACTATTTTCCGAATGCCTTGACTTTTTCTTTGTTTCCTTAGTTGGCATGCTTTCACTTTGATTGAGAATTTCGCGTGTTGTCAATACATTATTAGGTGGTTGAAGAGTTGACTCTCGCTCTGAAGGCCACTGAAGTGGAGCCTGTGAAGGAGGCGTTGGCAGAGGCGGCGATCCACAACTTGAGCAAGCACCCTGCTGCTAAGAAAGCGGAAGCTTGGCTGCAAGATTTAAAGGTGAGAAGGTCACGTGGTGGTACAGCTGGAACGCATGGGTTAGGGAAAATTGTAATGGCGGTTCATTCGTGACAACAGGCAGCGATTCTGAAAATCAATCCTCTAGCTCTTGGTGCGAGGAGGTGTTTTTCTATTTTTCGCAGCAGATTTGGCTTTGTGTCATCATATTCTGCCTTTAAAATTACAACAACAAACAACTTCTTCATAACATTACACAGGTGGAAATCCGAATGTTTGACGTGATCCGAGAACAAAAGAAAATCACCACTGAAAACAACGGGTCCACGGAGCTGTTGAAGCTTCTCGGAAAAGCCTGGGATGTGAACCTGCCGCTGCCGGGCAAAGGCAAAAAGAAGCCAGGAGGGCCAGGCAGTGGGGTGCGACCAGGCCACGTGGAGCTCTCGGAAGGATTACATGTAGACGCCGATTTCACGGACCCGGTGACCCTGGCTGCGGAGAAAGAGCAACTGGCTTTGGCTGCCCGCACGAAGGTGCGAACGATGCAGCTCATCAAAGTTCACTTCTTCCTTTTCATTCCTTGTTCGCACACAGAAGTCCTTTCTGTTCCCACTTCCTTTCAGAGCTCTTTTGTTTTACCACCCCTCTACTCTTATTGTATAATGCGTATGTATGTACGCATGCGCGCGTGTGCCTTCTTCGCACAACCAACAGGAAGCCGACGGAGCCTCCCATTTTGACATGGGCGCTGTCGTGATGGGCGACGACGACGACGAGAACAATCTCAGTCAAGGCCCTCAGGTTGGTGTGTGAATTTTGTATCTAGTTGGCTCCTGGAAGGAGGGAGCTATTTGAGATTATCTTGAATAAACGAAGTGCCGAACCCTTTGTAAAACTCAGCCTCTTCGTTGTTTTCATCTCTTTTATTTTTACTCATGCCCACTTGAGAGAAATTTGTTTATTTGGCATTCCGCTGCTGTGCCTTGTTACGTAGGGAGTATCGTCAGCGATGGTTGAGAAAGCAGATAACTCAGGAGGCCAAGAGGCCGACCTTGAGGCAGGCACAGATGACGATGACGACAGCGAAAGCGAATCAAGTGACGAATCGTCTGAGGAAAAAGAGGCTGAAGTACGTGGTGTAATTTGAAAATTAATTGATTTCTCTCCCCTCATACTTCGAGTTTGATGATTGTGCACGAATATTCATGCCTTTGCAATCTCCTTGACCATATTATATTTACTATTTCTTCGCATCATGTCCACCCATGATTACTTTTTCATATGGTACCACATTAGGCGGAACCGGGCCAGCTCGGGCACCACCACGCGATTGACGTGCTCGGCCAGTGGCGCATGCGCGTGCCGCGTCACACGAAACTGATCAAGGACTGCCTCGCTCTCTTGACGAAATGCACCAGCCGCCTTGCCCTCACAGCAGGTCTTGATCTCTACATTTAGGCCTGCTCATCTATAAATCTAGTCCATGCCTTCCTTTTCCCGAGATTTCCAGGGTCCGATTTGCTATTTCTTTCTTATTCTGCTTGTCGATTCGTCCACAACCACCTCACAACCTATTCCTCCTTGTACGTAAACATATACATATGTGCAGACCCAGCGGAGTGCGTGGCTTTGTACCGTTGGATGCGACACGTTGCTACTGTAGGCGATGCCAAGAGCTTCGTAGAATTAGTGGTCATGACCGATGTGAGTTAAGAATTGCATCGCAATCCGTTAATCATTGAGAGGTTGAATTCATGAACCACGAATATTTCTCACATCATTGTGTATTTTGTGTCTATTCTCTTTTGCTTTAGGTGATGCATTTGGAGCTCAACAAAGGCTCACCTGGGAACCGGCGCACGATGCTTCACTATGCGGCGTCCGAAGGAAACTTGAAGGTGTACTCGCACGCCGCTCTTTCAAGTGCTTGCAAGAATAGGCCCAAACATCTTCATAAAAATGCTCACCTTACTCTTACTACATGTGCACGCAGGTGATCCGGCACTTGCTGCACTGCCACGCGCAAATGGATCCGTTGGACTGCCAGGGCAACACTCCTTTACACCTCGCCGCCGCAAGCAACCAAGCCGAGGCCTGCCAGGTGCATTTATAAATGTGTATTGCTACGCAGGATTGGGAATGGATTGCGGTGATTTGTGATTTTATGAAGTGTATTATGTTTTTTTTACAGATGGATCTTTCAGACTCTCTTCAGGAAGATGATTATTCCTCCATTATTTCCCCAGCTATCTGACGTAATTGCCCTGCTTACTCTTACTCTATCTCCTCTGAACTCTTCTGCCATTTAGATCCTGGTCTACAAGGGGGCTGACACGGCCCAAATGCGCAACGATGGTTGCAATGCCTTGCACGTAGCATGTTTAGCGGGGGCAATGGAAGCGGTCAAGGCGCTCTTGTCGTTTCGGAAAATGGCTGAAGAGCGAGAACCGGGCGTCCCTGGCCCGACCTGTGTCGACATCAACAAACGGTATTGAATGTGTGCCCCAGCTACAAAGAAGCAAACTTATATATGATTTTATTCAATGAAATGCGTGCTTCTACCAGCTCTGTCTTTATTTTTCGTCCAATTTTTTAAAAATGTATTATAATGCAAAAAGCACTTCAAACTCATGCATTTTCTCTTTTTTTGCTGCCAGGCGTGGCGTGGAAGGGAATCACACTGAGAACACGCCGTTGTTGTGCGCTGCGCTCGGGATGCCGGGTCCGGTCGCGAGTGGGGGTGGGTGGCGAGGAAGGCCCCGCAAACATGTAGGCGTAGGCGACTACGAGTCGGAAGACGAAGAAGAAAAAGACATAAAAAGTGGCAGTGGTGGTGGTGGTCCGAAAGATGCGTTTGGGGCTGCGGAAGTTCTGAGCAACCAAACGGTGTTTCACGAAGTGACGGTAAGTGTGTATACCCTGCAAGTTTAGTGATAACGATGAGGATGATAACGATGAGGATATGTGTATGACTGATCGTCGTTTCAATCATACCTTCTTTTGTTTTCTCGAGTTAAGTCATTCCCCTTTTGGCTTATCCTATATTACATGTACTCTTTAGGTGCGGCTTCTTTTGGAATGGGGCGCGGATTTCAAAATAGCTGGGGAGCATGGGACGACTTTACTGCACATCATCTGTGGCAACCATTCACTCGTTAAGCTCTTCAACGATTTGGTGCGTCGAATTTGAAACCAGAATAGTGGAACCATATCCTCCAGCTTCTTTACCATATCTTCCAGCTTCTTTCCAGCTCTTTTTACTACTACAGTCTGTAGTACCAATTTGTGCCCCGTATATTATGCCTACCATGTCGTTGCTCTGGAAATACATTGCGTTGTACTGTAGGTGTTTAATACTCCATCATTCATCCTTTATCTTTAACTACTTCGTGTGATTTGCGCACAGGTCGACGAGCACAACTTCACTTTGGGCGTGGGTGCAAAGTCGACTCCAGCAATAGCGCCACATCCAGAAGAAGTCGCAGTAGTAGAAGAAGAAGAAGAAGATCCGGATGCTGACCTCTTCAAAAAGGTTAAAAATATTTCTGACTTTGGAATTCTACATCATCTTCTCCTTCACATTTGCGTGTGCATAAGAAGTGTATTCAATCAGAAAGAGAACCCTCAATTTTGACTTTCAATGACCCTTTTTGTTCATCTCACAGGGTGGTAAACGCAAGGAAGAAACCAAATCGTCCCTGAAGCGTGCGCAGTTGCGGAAAGAAGAGCTCGCCCGCCGGGCGCAGCAGGAAGCTGACGCTGCGCAAGCCATAGCTCTCAAGTTCAAATGGCAACGAGTGCTGAACGTGAATGTGACCAACGGGGACGGCAACACGTAAGCGATCTTTTTTTGCGATTTAAATGCAACCCTTTCATGCGCTTTCCCCTTATGCCCAATTTATCCTTTGCCTGAAGACGACTACCCAGCGTAAGGTATCAGCATGTGCCATTTATTTTTCACACTGCATGCTGCTGTCGCTCCTCCTTTTCTTCTCAACCAGGCCATTGCACGTGGCTTTGTACAACCGCAACGACGACTTGGCGAAAGTTATTGCAAACTCGTTTTACTGCGACTGCGACCGCGCGTTGTACTTGAAGGACATGCGGCGCGTGCACAACCCCATGGAAGACGAACCCCCCTGTACCTGCCGGGCCCCACCCCTCAACGTGAATGTCACCAACGATTACGGGTAGGAGCAGGCACACTGAAAAACGGAACAATGAATGTCAAGTAACGAAGTGAGATAATACTTATGTGGTATGAGCAAATTCAAGATACACTTGTGTGTACTCTGAGGGCAAAGTTTTATCAGCAGTCTCACCGACAGTCAAAATTATGACACGATACCTTCCCTTTCTACACCTTCCGTCATAATCAGGTACACCCCTTTGCATGTAGCCTGCCGGCACCACGACATGGATATGGTGCGCTTGTTGCTGAGCCGGGGCGCCAACAAAAACCGCCTCGCGAGCCTGAGCGGCGGGCCTCTACATGTAGCAGTCAGCGTGGGCGGCGCAGTGGATATCGTCCGTGTGCTGGTCAAAGCTGGCGCTGATGTGCACCTCCGGAACAATCAAGTAGGAGTGTTTATTTCAACTTGATCGTGTATTCTAACTTTGCGACTGTGCATGGTATCTTCTCTTATTCACTTGCTTACTCTCTCGCTGTACTTTTGTTGTTGATTGACTGACTCCTTAGCCTGACTTTGTTTCTGTTTCCTGTCTCTGTTTCCTGTTTCTCTATTTCGTATTTTGATATTCTTGACTTCGGCATTCTTACAGCACGGCCGCACGCCTCTGCACGTGCTCGCGTGCGACTCTTGCCGACCATGGGACAACACCAAGGGTGCTCTTCGGCCGATGGAACCGCTGCTGTACATTTTGCTGGACCTGATGGCCCATGCCAACGATAAAGACCGAGAAGGTCGCACCGCGCTAGCCCTCGCGGTGCTGCGAGGCAAACGCTTAAAAACGGTGTGAATAGGAAGATGGAACGAACTAGCGCCGGCACGAGAAACGCTTTTGACTTCTTGGACGGCCTCATTGCTGATCGTTCAATTCTTCTTGCCAAAAATGACGTTAACTTGGCATGTTGAATGCACTTAAAATTTTTGAACGGATGCATTTACATTGAACTCTGTTGACAGGTCCAAGTGCTCTTGCGGCATCGGGCTGTGGAAGCAGGAGCAACCCCCGAAGACCCGAACCCAATGAGCAACCCGTTCGGCCTTTTCAGCGAGTCCCAGCGCACGGGGGCGCTGACGTCCGACCCCGATCTTGCAGACCTAGAAGGCAAAACCCCTCTGTACCACGCGGTCTCCATTTATAGGATGGACCTCGCAGAAGCACTCATGGATGCTAACGACAAGGTTTGAAGTCTTGATAATCAAAAGAAGGACTCGTATATGTGGCATGCTTTATGAGTGATGCTTTGTTGTGCTCTTTTGTCTGTTTTGATTACAGAGCATATTCATGCCAGACGTGACCTCGGTTTGTACCTTAAATTTTTCGTTTCACGCATGTGTGTTCGCTCACCTCAGGCCTTGGCGCTTGCGGTTGCAGAAGTCACCGGCCGTGCTGCGGAAACGGAAACGGCCGCCGCAGAAAAGGCTGAAAAAGACCGACTGGCGGCGATCAAAGCGGCGAAGGAGGCCAAAAAAGCAGCCAACAGCAACAAAGGCGGCGGCAAGAAAGGCAAAAAGAAGAAGAGCGGCGGAGGCGACGAGGCTTCCAAAGAAGAAGCAGCAGAGGAAGCTCTGCCTATTGAAGCATCAGCAGCCGTTGCGGCAGGCGATGACGGTGGTGAGAATGACGGTGATGGAGATAAAGTGGACGATGCATCATCGCTGGATTTGACTCAGCGAGGGGCCTTGGTACACCAAACCAAGAAAGGCTTGACGGTGTTTCATTTGGCAGCAGAAATGCCCAAAACCAAACCCAGCGAAGCTGTTGTGGTAAGTTAATCTTATTAAAATTGCCGGAAAATCAGAGAACATAAAAGATGATGTATCTTTTTTGGCAGTTCTTCTTCCATCTATTCGACCCGGATATTATGTCCTCGCCTTTTGAATTTACATTGTTAAATTGCCTCAATTGATTTGGTATCGCACCTAATGACGTTTTTCTGTTAAAGGTCATGCGGACTCTGATGGAGCGACTAGCGAGAGCCCCTCCTGGCTACGGGGTATTTGTAGAAAGCGCCAGCAGCAGTGACGGCGGTGGCGACGCGCTAGCATTGGCTGCAGAAGGAGGCAGTGAAGGCGGAGCGGGGAAGAAATTGGAGTGGGAAACATGGCCCCAAGAAGAAGACACGGGGCACACCGCGTGGCATAAGGTTCATTACATTAGAGCGAACAATGTTGGGCTAGCGTGCGTGCATACTTTTTATTTCTTCTTCCAAGATTGTTCCGCTCCTTTTTTATTTATACTTCCGCTGCTTTCTTTTGTGTACAATCGCTCACAAATTTCAGGTGGTTCGCCATAAAAATTCCCCGAAAGAAGTTGCCGACCAACAGAACGCCCGTGCTGAGGCGAAGGAAGCAGAATCTGCGTTCAAAGCAATGAATCCTGGCCAGCCTTACCACCCGCCGCCTCTGCCGCAATCTACCTACAAAGTGGCCATCGATGTGCTGAAAATCATGCTCTCCATGCGTGCGTACGACCCTTCACGGGAGCAAGCAGCAGCGGGGTCTCCTAACAAGGGAAAGACAACAGGCGGCGGCGGAGGAGGCGAAGGAATTCGGCGAAATTTAGCGATTCAAGATTTGGACGGAGAAACTGTGCTCCACACGGCTCTAATTTTAAACCAGGTATCGATATTGGACAGAGATAATTATATATATGTACTGTACTTGAATAAATGATTCGTTGAAGCACGACCGTGTTGCCTTTTGCCTTTTGCCCAATTATTTTATTCTTTTTCTATACTTTATATTGTGCTCATGCCTACGCCTCCCCATTGCTCATTTGCATCTCTCCTCTCTCTTTCTCCGATACCAAGCTGGAAATGGTGCAATTGTTGCTCGACAATGGCGATACTCACGACCTCGGCATGAAGGTGTTACACTCATATGCATCCATATGTGCCAGTGAGAGCTCGAGCATACTGTAGGACACACAGACTTCATACGAAGAGCAATTTTCAATGAAATCTCCTTCCTTTCGAGTTGAATTCAACTTATGCTTTTTCTTACACATTTATCCATATTCCTAACACTCTCAAAAATAGGCGCGCACGACCCGCACCGGTCGCACGGCGCTCGTACTTGCCTGCGATCAAGGGCTCCTGGAGGAAGCTGCCAGAATCGTCGAGCTGGGCGCGCGGGTCAATGAGGCCGACCGTAAGGGCAACACGCCTCTCATTGCAGCGGTAAGCAGACAACTACAGAAATAAGAACCAGGGAAAAGAGAAGCTGAGAGATTGGTGCTATAGTGAAGTAATCACTCCCACTTAGGCGTGGCCATTTTGTGTGCTGACGCTTGCACTAGCTTGACATGGATCAGGCCTCTCTGTCTTTTCTGTGCACCGCTAATTGTGCGCATTGTCTCACGTTCTCCAAAACCATTTTAGGTGCGCATGGGCGCGATTGGCGGCCGCTTAGACGGTTTGAGCCTAGCAGCCATGAAAAGGCAAGCTATTGACAATGGCGACTACGACGGTGGCGCTTCCATAGCGAGCAACGAAAGCAGCGCTACTACCGTAATAGACACGGACGAGGAAAACTGCAAAATGGACTTGGTTGAAATGCTGCTCGAAAGCGGCGCAGACCCCAAAATCGGCAACGAAGTTCGGGACACGCCTTTGCATTTCGCCTGTGAACAGGTTCGTATAAATGTGCGTGAATGTTCGACTGAGTATTTGTTGGTACTTACTAGTAATATTAGACGACTTTCTTTATCCAATGACGTTGAATAGTGATTTTACTTCTGTGAATCATGTCATTTTTGTCTTAATGCTGCTATTGTTGTTATTGTTGTTTATTCTTTCAACAGTTCGCGAGTCCGATCATGGCCGTTCTGGTGAAGCTCCTGATTGCCCAAGGCGCCGACGTTAGTAAAGCCAACACTCGGAAAGATACGCCCTTGCACATTGCGGTGAGTCTTTTTTTGCTCACTTCAAAGATCGATTTACGGTGTTGATTTTTGCATATTTCTTACCCGCCATCTTTTAAATTATCTTTAGACCGTTGTGGCGGCACTCTTTCATTTCAAAGTCATCTTCTCATAACCTTTTCCACACTCCTCACTAGATTGAAAATTGCGACGATTCTTCTGAGAAATCCAAGTCCGTAATCACTGCTCTTTGCGAGGCCAAAGCAGACTGCCAAGCCAAAAATCGCAAGCGCCGCACTCCATATGAACTCGCGGTGAGCATACCTCTTTAACATGCTACCTACTGTACCTGAAATTTGGCATTTTGCGTAGTTGTGGTATTAATACTTCAATTTATGCGTAACCTGGTCAATGAAATGCTTGTATTTGCCACTCTCAGGTCGAGCTTGAGAAGCCGGCCTTAGCCGAAATCATCGCCAATTTCGACGAATTCGCCAAAGCGTTACAGGATGCAGCTACTAAGAAAGGAAAGAAGGGGAAGCGTAAATAGTAAATAGTAACCTACGTGTTTTTTTGTTCTTAGGTCGTAGGCGAGTTGCTCCAGTGGTCTTCTAGTATTTGTATATGCATCGCTGTAAGCTGTAATCCGCAGCACCGAACACCGAGAAGTAGCGCCCTTTACATTTAAAATTTAGTGCAAAGCAGCTGATGTCGCATGTTAGTCGCCTAATAGCTAGCAGATAACACTTAAAACAAACAGAGAACAGGAGCTGTAAGGACACTAAGGAGGCCCATTTAGTTGGCACGGCAATGAGTCATGATATGATAGGAATGTGGTGCACGGTGGTTTGCTGCGGTGGCTACACGGCAGGGGGCTTATTCTCATTCACTTAATAGCAAAATGACATCGATGACATTGAAACAAAAAGTGCTTACATAGCACTCGCAATCACAAATGTTGAAGTACACGGCAAAGGAAAAAAAGTCTGCCACTCCTAGTGACTATTGCCTTCAGGTAATAAACACACCCATCAGTATGTATTGAGAGAGTTCGATCTCGGTACAGTCATCGGGTGGTTCAAAGGTCGGGCCACTGTGCCGAGCTCTAGTTCAGCCTCCGCGCTGCTGCTGTAGTTGTTGTTCTGACTGGTACCCACCGCTGCATAAGTCGTGCTACTAGTTGAAGTCGCAGACCCACTGAAGCGGCGCTTGGCGTCGATGGTTGGCAGCGAAGGAGCCCCAGGGCTGAGCGACATTGAGTCCTCGCTTTGGTCGGGGCGGCGCAAGCAAGGAAACAGAAGGGTAATGAGCACGGGGGAAATCAAACTGCAGCCCAAGACCCAGAGAAAGAGCGTGCTGCCGTCCCCCGACCAGCCTGGGCATTCTTGGCAGGTTTGCGCGCAATGCTGGATGTGGCTACTGCTGCTACTGGCAACAGCAGCGGCGGCATCACCAGCGGTAGCAGAGCTCATCAAGCTGCTGCTATTTGCTGCGTCAAAGAAAGCACTCATGGCAGGTTGAAGGAGCGCGAGCGGGCAAGAGGGCTCCTGGTCGACCAGAGACACGCAGTGCCCATGCATGGGGAAGGGTGCGCAAAAGAGGTCCGTAGCGTCTTTGCACGAGGGGCAGTCCGGCGAGTACTTGGAGAGCAGCCATCCGCTGAAGTAGCCTGCAGGGTACCTTGAATAGAATGAAAAAGGGCCAAATCACCCAAATAATCAAAAGATAGCAACATGTGATGCGCAACACATGAAACACAAACAAAGAGAGCTAGATATAGAGACTAAGGATTACGCTGCTATCTAGATGGTGATTGAAAAGCTGTTTATGAACTACTTGGTCAGGTAGGTCGGCCAGGAACTCATCATGAGGAAGATGCCTTCCCGGCCTACAGGTGCCATAGAAGCAGCATAACTCGCGCTCCGAGGCGACCACACCACTTCTCCGAGAGTCAGCACCAACATCCAGAGGGAGACCTGATGCGCACAAGTACCCATAACCATGCATGCATTCACAATCACAAGCAATCGAAATAGTACCCAAAGCATGTAAGCTGCTGGCTACCGTAAATGGAGACGAGTACCATAGACTAAAAACTAGGCATCTACTAGAAAGAACCAATTAGCATATGGACGCGGCATAAATACTCAGAAAAAAAAGGGAAAAGTTGCCACTAACGGCTCCACCTACGCACCGCCCACAGCGCATCGTAGTACACCAACGGGAGGGCTGCCAGAGAGAACGCCCACAAACCCGGCAGCATCACCGCCAAATCGTCCATGCCCGAAGTCCATGACGAGACCAAGGGCGGCAGAAACACGCAGCCCCAGAAGTTGATGGACTTGATGTCGGCGAACGGCGCCGAATCGCCGAAAAAGCGAGTGGCATACCTGATTTACATCATCAAGGCAGGATCATAAAGGCACATAAGGTTATGGCGATTACTTTTCAAAATAAACAGCGGGACTTCCTAGTAAAAAGAATAATGAAGACATTTAAGAAGAAAGATATGCTGACTTCGTGTTCGCGCAGACAAGCGAATGGTAAGAGGCAAAGAAAGAAGAAAGCTTAGGACAATACTGCATAGTTTCAAGGTTGTAACTTACTTGGGTAAAATCAGATCTTGGTAGCGCCACTGCTGGCTCGTGAACAAAACGCAGGCCGTGAAAACCACTACTCGCCAGAAATTCGCATCCATGAAGATGTTTGCTTCTACTTTGTCCATCTCCTCCTTTTCCTCTTCTTTGACCACTAACCCGCCAACGCTAGAAGATGGGACACCACTACTTGTACTTGGGTTTTCAGCCACCGAAATGTCAGCTCCTGACCTCGCCGAAAGAGAAGGATGATGGTGGTCGTGCTGTTGCAGCGCTCGACGTTCGCTCCTTTCCCGAGCCTCGGAAAGGGCTTCGTGCGCGGCCATGGGCCCCCAACGGGGGGACTCCAACCGCCGATAGGAGCACTCGCCAGCGGGATCCGCCCCAGACTTCCGCATGGCCCCAAACAGAGGCTTCTTCTCGTTTCGGGACTTTTGCCCACCGACTCCTCGTCCTCGCACGCTAGCCCGTAAAGATTGGCTCGCAGGCGACAAGAGACCTCGAGTCTGATTATAGGAGTGCAAATGTGCGCATGAGCACATGTACATGAAGATGGAGAGAAATACTTCCAAAAAAGAGTGCACTGCTTATATTTGGTTTGTGCGTTGAACGGAACACGTGTCAAAGAGAAAGAAGAAAAGGTATGTGCAAACCCACCCTTGCGAGGCGGCGCATTTGAGGCGTGGATCGCATCGGCGGCGTCATGGTAATGGAGTTGGCTGTGGCTTCGGCCTCGACTTCGCTCAAATCGCGCAATTGGAGCGCGAGCACGCAGGCCCACAGCATGAGGAGCAGGGAAGACGCTATCACGCACCGCAGCCCACTGAACACCAAGCCAAACATGTGCAACTCCGCGCGCCGCACCTTGTAAGAATTAGCACACGTTAAATGCGTGTGATACAAAATTATTTTCACCCTTCACCACCCGAAGGGCATTTCTCGCTCTTTCGTTGTCTCTGAATATCCAAAATCATTCAAACCCACCACGTCCATAAGATTTGCGCTGAAAGCACCGCCTAGATTCGAAACGGTGTATGCTAGCGCGTACGCAAAAGGGCGCGTCACGTCCGTGGTGCATTTCTTGAGGCCCACTGTAAAGCACGGGTTGAAGGTGCCGTCTCCGGCCGGCGAAAGCACTAGCATGGCAATGTAAAGCGACGCAGTACTCCTGCCGAACACAACCACAGTGCGGCTGATAGCGCACAAAGCACACGAAAAGATGGCAGTGGTACGCACACCTAACGAATCCACCTGCTCAAGTTTATAAACCCGAAGGGTTGTTTTCATGAAAGTACCAAATTCAGGTGGTTTCAATCACGTGACGCCGACGACACACCGCTCAATCGCACATGTATGAGCACAGACACTCTTCTCGCAATGCGTACTTAATTCTACGTACCATCCAGCTTGCGACGAAGCCCCATGCCGTGATGAGGAGCCCCCAAGTTGCGTACAGAGTTCCACTTTGAACGTCTGTCAAGCCATACTCCTCGGAAGCTGAGATCAAACCAAAAATACGAATGGCAGCGTCACAAACGTTGAAGTATTGCATGTTTTGGAGGAGATAATCGTCAAAGCAGCAATCAATAGAGAGCTTAGCGATTTGTGCCTAGTTTTACCCAAGTTGTCATTATGCCTAAACCTACCGATCAGCGGCAACACCATGGCCGTGCTGAAGTACATATAGCTATTCAAAAAGTTGAGTATGTACAGCAACCGCAGCTCCGCTGGCGACCTGTGATCGGTAAAGTGGAATAAATCTTGTCGCTGCATGGATTTGACAGCATATTGTATTGCGGATAAGAAAAGTGACCCGCACCGCTTGAGGAGTTTCCACTGGTGTGCGAGACCTTGAGCACCGCCTCCCATCTTCGCTTCAATTTAGCTTAAAATCAAAAATACTATAATATGAAGTGAAATAATGATTCTCTGTACAAACGAGCTCAAGAACTTATTGATGTGCTACAGTTCTAACTGGCGTTCAGGGCATTGTTGCATAATGATGGAAGCCAGATGGAAACTCTGGCTAGCTTGCAGGAGGAAGCAAAATAATGGAAGAATGATGTCGAATGATGAGGTCATTTCGTACAGGGTTGTTCTCAAGAATATGTACTAAGAAGTGTACAGTGTCTTGCATTTTCTTCACATTGTGGCCATTCACCACCATATGGCCGAGTCAAATGAGTACTTTTAATTTGCTATCGTGCTCGTGGCGGGAAGGGGGCGGTGTATGGACTTCTAGGTTAGCCTAGGAACTTTATGATTCAGGGTAACATACATATACGCAAATTACCCCCTCTAGCTAGCTAGAATAGAATAATAACTGCCAGAAGTTTTGAATTCAACATTTGCCATTTTAGACTACTTCGTAACGGTTTATACTTCGACTTTCAAACCTCTTATCAGACCTGTCAGCCCGCCAAATGCAGAAACCCAGCCCGTGCTCAAAGCGTGGCCGCGCGGACGCGCCAAGTCCAGAAGACGAAGTTGTAGCAGGCATTAGCAGAGATTCTACGATGCAGCCTCGGTCCTCAGCGAGCTTGATGCCTTTGCAGCCTATGGCAGGTGGCAACCTCATGTCACCTCCTCCTGCCAAGGGTCCCGGCGAGGTGCCTGCCTCTGCCGTGCACGGAGCATCATCAGAGGCTACAGCAGAAGCCATCGCGAGTATACACGAAGCCATAACACACTCGTCGTCTTCCTCTGCGTCTACATCTTCGTCTTCTTCCGTGCCAACCTCGGCTGTTCGAGCCAACGGCGGAAACGGCAGTTCGAGTGCCAGGGTGCCGCTTCTTGCATTGGAAGCAATCATTGGCGCTGGGAAGTCAACTCTCCTAGATGCGATACAGGAGCACTTCGGGAGTAGTGTGGTCATCGTGCACGAGCCTGTCGGTCTTTGGGGCGACGTAGACGGCCACAACCTCCTCAGCGAGTACTACAAAGATCAGAAGGTGCCACTTCCAACCTTTTGACCCCATCTACACATTCTACACACCTGTGTTTCATTCATTGCCACATCTTCATTGCGCGTTCCCCCGACTGCCATATCTAATGCTGTGGTTTCTTCTGGCCTTTTCTCCAGCGATGGGCGTTTTCGTTTCAAACATTTGCGATCTTCTCGCGGCTGGAGGCCGTCCGCCACGCGCTGAACCATTTAGTTGTGCCAGGGGTTACACGGGCAGTGGTCATGGAGAGAAGTTGGCTATCCGACAGGTAAATTTAGAGCACTCTTGGTTCAATTTACAAGTCTGTGAACTAAAAATGGCATGATATTCGGAGAGTCTCACCTTCCGCGCTCCAACGAACTCTATTCTGGGGTATCTCACACACGACTCAAGACCAAACTCAACAAACATATTCTGCATTACTTTTGACATGTGAGAGGCACCCCAAGTAACCTTTTGTTTCAAATGATCACGATTGACTTTGGTGCATTCAGGGAGTGCTTCGCAGCGCTGTTGCGAGAAGAATGCGCTATGAACGGCCTCGAAGAAGCCATGCATGCGAAGATGTTCGGATGGGGCATGGCGAGTGGCGAATGGCCTATCATTGACGGGTGAGCTACACACCGCTCGGAGCGTACTCCTTCTCTATTCCATTTCCAATACGGGTGTGCTCATTCACTATTGTTTTTTTCCTGCAGGTTTGTCTACTTGGACGTGGAAATTCAAATCGCGCAGAGCCGCGTCGCCAAGCGCGGGCGCTGCGAAGAGTCGTGCATTCCGTCGGCCTACCAGGCGAAGCTCCACGACAAGCACCAGGCGTGGATGCTTGGCCTCGAAGCGAAGGGCGGCTTGAAAGGCCACGAACTAGGGCCACTCTTGGAAGGCCGCCAGTCTCCTACCTCTGTGCTGGCTGCCGACTTTTGCATCGGCAGCAGCGACTTATCCGCCTCTTCGAATTCCTTAAGCCACTCTGAGAGCGGTGGCGCTGTGGTGGATTTCCACGAGCCATCAGACACGACTGGCTCAGCGATGAAAACGCCGCGCGGTGCCAAGCTGAACGCGCACGCGCACGGAGGTGGACGCGCCGTGGTGGCGTCAGCACCCGGCGTGCTTCGGCTGGACTGCAGCAAAGAAAACAGCGTGAAAGCAGTGGGCAACTGGCTGGAAGCGATCGGTCTATTCATCGATGCGCTCTCGCAAGGCCAGTGAGAATCCGGTGCTGTGAAGCTATGCAAGCACCTCGTAAGTAACATAATTTGAAAAAAAGCAGCCACACAAGCCCCTCCTCAAGTCCATTCGGCTCAAGCTTTCATTCGTGTGGCTCGGCAGACACAGCGGGTGGTGTCTCCTGTTGTCTCACTCGAGAAAAACACACTATTCACTATTCAACTCGCACTCTACCCTCGACTTAATTTTTGACAATCCCTTTGCGGTGCTTAGCGGACATCAGCAGCAGCCCTGTTGTAGAATTAGGTCGCACTGAGCACTGAGATTAAGATCAAGTTTTGAAGTTCTAAAGTTAGTCTAAAGACTAAAGTATATAACATCTCGTATCATAAAAGATTTAAATATATGGATTTAGATAAACTGGAAGACAGCTAGAGGAGTAGTTTCGAATAGGAGCAAGAGAGGTGGAGAAGGTTTCTTAATTCTTAATGCCGGTGCTCCATTTCACTTCGGATCTGGGTAACTTTTTAGTCCTTGGCTGCTCAGGAGCTGTTAAAGTTAAAGAGCTGTCGCCCTGCGCTCCATGCCTATGCCCTGTCGCCTGCTGTCTGACTGTCTGCTGTGCCCGTCGCCACTTTGTTGAAACTTTGTTGACTTTGGCTTTACCTTTGCGTGTTGCGAGTTGCTCTTTTGCGTGTTTGTGCTTGTGTTAAGTGTAGCGTTTTATGACACAGACACCACGGGGCCGGAATTAGAAGGCAACCATGTAGAAAAGCAAGGCAAAGAGGCTTATATTAGTTATTATACCGGGATTCCCTTAAATGATATATTTCCATTTCGGCGATCTTCCTGGGCTTATCTGCTATGTGGGTATCCCGCGGGAAAGGGGAGGTAGTTGATCTCGAGCTCTAGCTACTGGGAGTAGTAAGTTAGCCCCTTATTACAGGGTCTGTGACCTGTGACCTGTGACGCCAAGTACGTGCAGGGGAGAAGTGCTCAGTGTTAGAAAATTACACTGATGGAGTGATGACGAAGTATAGTAGCAAAATGGCAACAAACAATACTTTTACGCCGTCTTCTCTGCGCCAGTCCTTGTGGCCGTCAATTTTACTATTCTTACCGTCTGCGGCTGGTCTAGGGTTGCATCATGAATCTATATCTAAAAAGCTCTATTCCCCGCGGTTGCCGGAGATTAGATCGCCGCCGTCTTTTGTTGCAATGTTCGCTGCCGCCATTGTTGCTGCTAGCCCGCCTTGTTTAGCGCTAGGCAGCGACTTACTAGCTCGTGGCGTCGTGACTCTACCACCTGATGTTATTGGGCCGGCTAAAGATTCGTCCGCAGCATTGTACATAACTGCTAGACCTGATCGTGCCGATAATGGTGAGCATGCTTCGTACATCTCGCCGTAGGTGCTACACAGAAAGATCAGAATAGTGGGCAAAAGCCACCGTTCATAAGCTTGCGACTATGTCATAGTGTGTTTATCTAGTTGACCACAATTTTATAAGTATGAGTTATGAGGATCCTAATCTCGTGTCTTCTTATCAATCGTTTGCCAGTGCCTGTTGCCATTCTTTCCGGCACCCGTGGAAAGCCACCACCAATCTTGGCGGCACGTTTCGCAAGCCCACTGGCGTTCCCGTTCGAATTCGAGTTAACAGACGAGAACTTAACGCCGGAAGGCGCACCGAGTGAAGGCAGCAGCTCGGGCGAACGGTGGTGGGCTCGTGACGACTTGGTATACTATCGTGTTCAACTGGGAATGTTGACGATGCTTTATACCTTTCATTATTATTCATGTAAAAACAAAGAGCTGGATTTACCCTTTGACTGCATTTGTACAGGTGGTGAGCGCTCGGCTTGATAGCGATGGCGTTGCTGCCACGCGAGACCCTGAAGACCTCGTAGGTCGCGCTCTCATGAAGAAGACTAAACTTTCGAAAGCAGTTCCTGCAACTGCAGCCAGCCCCGGCGATCAAGCAAGCACGGAGGTTCCACAGGTTACCGTGCCTTTACAGGGCCGAGGGTTCGGTGGAAAACTCGTGACGGGAAAATCTGCTGCTGCAAATACGCCGGGTCCTTAAATCGTAATTTTGTCTTGCCTGTTGGGGAGTGCTGCATATATAGTTCATTATTTGCCTGTGTGCCTGGGTTGTGGGTTCTTGAATTGGCAATTGGCACTTCCATTGCCATTGCACCGGCCTTACAATATTACTCAGAATTGCACCCAGAGCGATTTGACTGGCCCTTAAAATAACGGAGCACCTGTATTGCTGGATAATCAAAATGGGCTTATTGCATGTAGGTCCCAGGTTTCACTTAAACATAAACCTTTAACTTTCATCTCCATCTGTTATCTGGTATATCCGTGGTCTGTACTGGTCCGTTTTGCGATTTAATCATGAATTCAAATGAACAGAGATCAGGGGCCATGGAAGTATCAAAAGCCAGGGCTCTGTTGCAGTGGCCCCTAATTATGTGAGTTATATATCGGAACTCCACCACAGCGGCACCTCGGCATCAACCGCCCATCACTGAGGCATCCTATTGGTCGTCCACGTCGACAGCAGGCGGTATGCCGGTTGCCGCAGTGCGCACTTTCGCAGCTGCGGCGGCCATATCGCGCTTCAGTCGCGCCCACGTGTGTTTCTTCCAGTATTCGTTCTGGGAATATGAAAGCGATGACAGTACATGTATCGTGATTCAAAAGGAGTTCATGGCAGAAAAAATGAGGATCCAAGAAAAGAAGAAAAGGGAGTTGTGCCTGGAAAAAGGGAATGATGTGGTTACGCAAATCTATCGGCAAAGACTCTTAGTTTATCATGAATTCTACCTCGTCGTTGACGCTGTCTTCCAAGCGAATCATCGAAATGAACTCGGCCATTTCGGCGCGCATTTCCGAGGACTTGCATTTTCCCAAGTAGCCTCGGAACACGCGCTGGGCAGTGATGGCGCAGGTGGAAATCAGGGCGAAGTGTGCGCTCATTTCGGCACGTTTCATGGCCCATCTGCAGGGGGGAGAAATGCGTCGTTGAAATCAAGCAACAAAAAAAACAGACTACATTAACAGGGAATATGCGTCAACATAGAAAAATCACGAAATGAAAAACAACTCAAAGAACAAATAAACTCCTGTAGGTAAGCACTTTGAATGATAAAAAAAACAATGCTGGAGACAACAGCAGGGGAAAAGCCTCTCTTCCTCCATTGTCTTATCATCTTACCGCCGCGCTGCTTTGCGGCCAATGTGGCCTCGGTACAGCCGCTGCAATTCACTCAGCGCTTCGCGTTCTTGGTTTTCCAGTTTGACTTTTTCCACCTGAATAGGGTTGAAT
>Ga0307979_1001085_pt1 | contig 19317 bp, 11 predicted proteins | sample OrgLakmetage1058_FD_201833 | JGI IMG/M metagenome (GOLD analysis project Ga0307979, IMG submission 201833) | Saline water microbial communities from Organic Lake, Antarctica - #1058 | ecosystem: Environmental > Aquatic > Non-marine Saline and Alkaline > Saline | place: Antarctica: Organic Lake...
GTGTGACTCACTGAATGAACGGGGGAATTTCAGACATGTACCGCTTGCAAGACTTCCACCACCCAGAGGCGCCGCCCCTTGAATCGAGCAAACCAAAGGCGTTCTGTTTTCAATTCGGCGGCGAAGACGACATGGACCCATTCGCTATTCTCATGGATGAATCAGCACGCAACCAGGTATAAACATTCATGGCCGATAGTTCAGCCTTGAATCTTATAATTCGTAGACTAAAGTTCGGCAATATTTCTATTGTGTATTTCGGTTTCCTCAAGCTTATGAATGACAGTGCTCATTTGCTAGCATACTCATGTGAGTATTGTCTCTATGCACCTTCCTCTTCTGTCTGCCTTTTGATTTTGTTCCTCTTGTTTTTCTTCCTTTTCACCTACTTTTTGTGTTGTTGTTGGTTCCTTCGCCATTGCCGTTCCACTCTACAGGGCCAGCGGAACCCGAACGACCGGCGGATGACCAATGCAGACGAAGAAGACGACGATGAGACTGAGTCCGCTGCTGCTGCAGCTGCATCCTCGTCCTTGGTGACTGCTGGCAACGGTGTTCGGGACTACGACAAGAACAAGTCGTCGTCCTCCAGCGCTCAGTCGTTTGACTATGACAACCCAAAATATCTGGTGCGCGCTCTTGTTTACCTTAGACTCCCCAATCTTTTTAGCCTTTACGACGTGCGTGCCCCTAGTGTGTAGTCTTCAAATTATGTATTATTCGACCTGTCGTGGCCGACATTTTCCGCAGAGCTACCTGCTCTTTCATTGCACACCCAGACCCTTGAATATGTGCGATTGCCTTCGTCTTGTCTGGTTACAATCGAATGCATTTCCTCTCATTTGAAAAAAATACTATACATTCAGGTGGTGGTGTCGAACGACGAGCGTGTGGTTCTGGAAGGCGACTTGACGGCAGCCAACAGCGACGGGTGGACGCCGCTCCACGCGTGCTGCCACAGCGCGGCCACCACTTCCGCAGGTCTAACGGTGATTGACGCGATGCGACGGCAAGGGTGCAGTTTCGAACAGCGCACTCTGAGGGGCCCAGGGTCCGGCAACAAGGTAAAACACTGATGGTGATGATGATGTAAAGTGGGGGCGGAGGTTGCTGGATAATACAGGGGGCGGTTAGGAGGTGGTGATAGTACAATTGGAGATTAGTTGTGGTAACCTAAGAGCTCACCCGGTGTGGAGGCTGAATGAAGTAATTTTTGTTGCTTTTCCGACATTCATTATTCTTGCATTCGTCCCTCTTTTCCTCTTGTATATTTTTCTGGCCTTTTTTAATGCACTGCCTTCACCCCAGGGATGGACCGCGCTGCACATGGCTTCGGCATACGGGGCGCTGCCGCTGGTGGCGGCTCTGGTGGCGGCGCAGGCCTCGAGCAACACGACCGACGTGCTGGGGTGGGCCCCTTTGAACGAAGCCTGCCACCGGGGATTTCAAGGCGTGGCCGAAGAGCTGGTGGTGCGCGGCAGAGCGGACCCCAATTTCTTGCCAGACCACAAGGCCTCCGACAGCGCGCCTTTCCTCCGACCCCCACCGCAAACCCCCCTGGGCCAAGCTTGCCGCGGCGGGTAAGCGTGAAAGAGGAAGGAACAGGAACAGATGAAACGTTCGTGTTTTTTTATAATGTGTCTGTCGTTTCGGCAATGCACTTCTTTCCTTGGGACGCGTATTGTGTTTAGAGAAAGGAAAAGTCACACTAGAGAATTTTCTCTTCGCTTACTTTGGCACTTGCACGACTCATCTGAATTACCATCGTTCTTTCTTTGGTGGCGTGCTTTACTGTTAATGGCCCTTCGTTTCAAGGTTCCTCGAAATCGCCAAGCTGTTGCTGTCCCGGGGGGCGCGCAGTGACCTGGCGAACCATCTGGGCTGGACCCCCCTGCACGAGGCCTGCTTTTACAACCACCCCAAGTGCGCTGAGCTGCTGTTAGTGCACGGGGCCGACGCGGGAGCGACCAATGCGCAAGGGGTAGTGCCCCTTCAGCTCGCAGCCAATCCTGAGGTACTCTAATACAGCTGACGGGATTGTCTTTCTTCTTTCTTTTTAGTTTTCGGTTATCGGGGTTTTCAGAGATGAAATTTGTCAAGGTTATCGTGCACATCCTAGGATTTGTAATTTTTCGCAAGAAGCACTCACAATTTGCAATCTTTGTCACACACTCACGCACCCATTCATCATCTCTCTCTTTCTCATTTCACGGCCATAGGTGCGGGAAATGCTCATCGAGCTCGGCGGCCCCCGCGCTCAGCCTCCTACCGCGCAAGCATCCCCTTTCGCCCTAAGTGGGGCGCTACCGGGCTCATCTCTGGCTCGCCCCTCTGCGAGCGCCATTGACGCGCTGAGCACAGACGGCGACGGCGACCATAGCCACAGCGGTGGCAGCAGCAGCACCAACGCGCAGGAGTCGCCTGTGGGGAGGTCCGGCACTACGCATCACATGGTGCCGACCACAACGCCGGAGTCGACGGGCAGCAACACCCGAAGCAACGGCCGGTATGCTGTCGGCATACATTCCTCGTCGTCACCAGCAGCGGCGGCGAACACGCCGCTGCATTCGGGTGGGTTACTAGGGACTTTACCGGGTTTATCCGCCCACAAATCCCCGGCGAAGAACCTTAACGAAGACCACGACGAGGAGAAAAGTGGCGAAGATGGTCACAGCGATAGTCATGGTCACAGCAGCAACAGCCAACTGCAAGAAGCCAAGGCCGAGTCGGGGCTGCTTGGGAGTGGCAAAAAGGTGTCTCCTTACCGCCACAGCAGCAGCAGCAGCAGTGGTGGTGGGACAGGTCGCATGTCGGCAGGTCAAGCCAACCCGTCGGCCCGCGCTGCCGCTGCGGCTGCGGTGCCCGCGGGATTTCCTCGGCACTTGCTCTGCGGCATTTGCGAACGACCTTTGCAAGACCCGGTGAGGAATAGAAGTCTTTTCTTGTTAAGATTAAGCTTGCTTTGCGCGTGCTTTTTTTGTTCTTTTTCATTCTTGTCACGATAGCACCAATATATTTTGCTTTTGGTGGCACAAGAAGGTTGCTCCTGCCGCATGTCGCCGTGCTTGAGTAGAAGACTTCATGTGTGAATTTATCTTACCTGATTATCGCTGCAAATGTCCGCGGGAACGTGCCGTGTGTGTGTGTGTTTATTTTGCGCCAGGTGCGGTCGCCGTACGGAGGTTTGTTCGAGCGGCGCGCTGTGCTCACTTGGCTCCAGCGCAACGGCTCGATTTGTCCGTTGACCGGCCAACCTCTGGTGGCGGCGGAACTTCAGGACGCTCCCGACGTCGTGCAAGAGGTACAGGACAGATACAAGGGCTCTTTGGGTAGAGAGAAAAGAGAATAAGAAGGTGTGACGTCAAGAACTGAAAATGTTATACTCAAGAAGGGCACACGCCACATGGTTTGTTTTTTTGAACTATACGTATGTTTTCTGTATCATATGCGTGCAAATATGTCACAGGTGAGCGAGTTTTTTGCCGCCCGAGAAAGGGAAGAAGCAGCGCGCTTGGCGGAGAAAGAAGCGCAAAAAACAGCCCAAAACAAGAGCCCTTCAAAGGTGTCTCCGAGCACTCCGGTGTCTTCTTCTGCTGCTGGTGCCAAAGCAGCGATCGAAGACGACGACGATCCATATGACTTCTAATGGGGAGATAGATTGCTTTGATGTGAAATGGATGTGATGTTTCGGGTTGCGGGTGCTGTATTGCTTTTGCATTTGGACTTGAGACGATAGCAGGACTTCTAGCAAAAAGATGCCTAATATGAATATGGCACGATTTGAGACTTCGCGCGCGGTGTTCGATGTCGCAGTTCCCCTTTGGCTCTGTAATTTCCTTAAAAAAAAAAAAACCCATACCCACTTAACTAAAAATCGTAGCACCGTAGCTTGCTCCTGGTGGAGCTTTAGTCTGTAGTTTTTAGAGACCTTATTTCTTTATTCCTTATTTTTCTCATGAGTTGAATGAGTTGCCTGCCATATCGAAGTAATATGCCTTGCGCCTGGTGAGCTATTGAAATGCATGTGCAAAAATGCATTACGCAGGAACATATTATGTAATTAATACTTATGCGCGTGGCGGTGTGTGCATCTGCATCGTGCATCTGCATCGTGCATCTGCATTGTGCATCTGCATCGACATCGAGCATCGTCGTGCATCGTGCATCTCGGAACACATATTTACAGGGTGGGAAGAGCTCTGTTGGGTTTCGATTTGCTCGTTTCTTTTGCAAGTTCCTACTTTTCTACTTCTCTCATTACCCGTAGCGCAAGGCGTGCAAGGTATGAACGCCATGTAGCGCGCCATTTAGCTTATACAGCCCGGTCGTATTATCTGCGCCACCAGCGAAGCATGCCGCCAAAGGGTGCTAAAGCTAAGCGACGCACACATTCCGAACCTGAATCACGCCTAGATCTGCTTCCGGTGCTAGTCTCCAAGACCAATGCGGCAGCCTCCGAGCATAAGCCTGCCGAGGCGCCACGGCGCGTAGGCATAGCCTACGGCGAGCGCGAGAAGACCGCGCCTCGGACAGCACGCCGACAGGGAAAGAGGAACTTCAACGCACTCCTAGGCTTGCCTACGAATTATTTGCAGGCTGATCCTCGGAACGGCACGCACTCGAATACGAACGTTCGCTCCTACAACTCTACTGTTCTGCCTGCTCTAGACCGGCCTCGGCTCTCCAATCGCACTGGCTCTATGCCCACCTTCTCAAAGGTAATTGAAAAGGCACATTCCAAGGGTTCTCCGTCTAGTTTAAGTCTGGCGGCGTCTAACGGTGCTCCTAGAAGCTTTAGCCGAACTAGCGCGGCTTTGTCGGGATTTAATAGTAGCCTCACAACACCAGTGCAGCTGCACCACCATCAGCAACAGCAACAGCAGCAGCAGCAGCAGATTCAGGTACCGCAACTTCAACCGCAGCATCAAATGGACTTACTCAAAGAAATCAACAGCAACTTGGGAACCGGAGCTGTTGAAGGCAGTGGCAGTCTAGCAGACCCTCACCTTATGGGTTCCACTTGGAATGACCATAGCGACGTCGACGTGGATCCCGAAGAAGAATTGCTTGCCAACAGAGTGGCTATTGAAGTTGAGCGCCGGCGACGCCAAGAAGCTGAATTGATCTTGGGCCAGCAGAACTCTCTAACCCAGACGTTGGCTGCTCCGCCGGCTTCTCACCCGCCGCACGCTGCTCCTTCGTCTGCTCATGGGACGGAGGAGCTGCGCAGTGACACAGTGCCTGCAGACGATATGCATGCTGCGCGTGATGCGGTAGAATCCACCGCTAGCGAGCTTTTTCATAGCAAAAACGAGTTTATGGGCGAAGGCCTTCGATGGCACAGTGCGGGCACTGACCTTGACAGTTTGGGCAGCCGTGACGGGCTTACGAGTGGTGGCAGCCCGGGTGGTCTCGTTGGCCGCGGCGTGGACTTTCCAGTCGTGCCGTGGTCTCCTGTGCCGTCGAGGGCCTCTGGAGCCTCTGGAGATGACTTTGCTCATGAAATGGTGGGGTCTGCCAATGCCTCAGCTGCAGCTTCAGGGGCTAGCACTGCTCCTGGCTCGTTTGATTCCACGGCCGCTGCGCCGGGTGACGGCTCCGATGACAGTGAAGCTGTAGACATGTCGCGGCTAGGCACGGCCTCCTCTAATGGGGGTAGAATTGGAGGTAGCCGCGCTAGTTTCAGTGCCAGCAGCAGTAGCAGTAGCGGGATGCGGAGCCGGGGGATGCTGTCTAGCAGCAATAGTCCCAAATTCTTGGTCGATGGACACGCATGGGAGTTGGCTGAGGCTGGCACTGCACACGTCCTCGTCGGTGAGCATGCCACTGACATCTTTAGCAGCGACACAGTAGGTGATGGTTGGGCACTCCCCGAGCATGCGTGGGGCAATTCTAGTGGAGGCAGCGGCGATGATGACACCATGCTGCCGCTCTTAATGATGGGTCCAGGTAGAGACAACAGTGGTGGGACAAGCGACCAAGGAGGAGGAAGTGGGTTTGGGAGTACCCCCAGTGTCTCCTTTCCTGGTAGCCGAGAAGATGAATTGTATTCAACAGCGCTGTCAAGCGATGAAGTGCTGGATGGTGGTGAAGAACGGCAGGTGCAGTGGTCTGCGGGGCCAAACTCGGAAGCGCGGCTCAATGCAATGCCAAGCTTGGACTTGAACAGCTCTTCTCTGCAAGAAAACCCTTTCGAAGCCTACAACAACGCTGAAGCAGTAGTGGTCAGTGATACAGTGGGTGATCTTTCGTCAGAAAATATGCGAGCATTCAATTCGACACCGAGCAGCATGCTGAACGGTAGCGCGCTTGGTTCAGACTTACCGAGTATGAGGGAGCAGGTAGAATCTCAACTGCACGAGCCAGATCACGACGGAGACGGCAGCTACGGAAAATTGTCATCACACAGCAGCATCAATGAAAACAACAACAGTGATGATGACCTGGACTTTCCTAACGATGGCGCGAGCTACTACACGTCTCCTGCGTTTACTGAGCTTGGTTTAGCTGCGCGCTGTGAAGTGACACGCTCGGCAGCTCAACGTGCGAGCACTGCAGCCCGAAGAGAAGCACAGTTGGGAGCACAAGAAGTTGCCAAAGCGCGTGCTGCTGATGCCGCAGCCGCTCGTGCTCGTGCGGCATGGGTAGAAGCGCAAGCCGTTGCTTCGCGAGCGCACGTGCAGCGACTGCGGCTAGCTGCTGCCGCGGTAGCGGCCGTAGATCGAAACTCGTCGGAAGTTGCCAGAGCGCGGGCCGCCGCCGCAGCTGCTGCCGCTGCCGAAGTCCAAGAAGCAGAGGTGATTCGGAAGACTGCTGCGGCAGAGCGCAGGACTGCTGCAGCAGAGAAGCTGGCTCTGGTGAGAGCGAAGCAAGGGGGAAGGGCTTCAGCCACCAAAGCAAAGTCCAACAAACCAAAGCAAGAACCATTGCTTGACTCTGAGCAGAGCCAGCAACATGAAGTGGACGCCGACAGTGCCGTCAGTGAAGGCGCAAATGCTGACCCATGGCTGACCAAGCAGCCCCTTTTCCCGGATGCCGCTCCATCGAAGAAACTAGGCGCCGAAAAGAACCCCGCTAAGCAACTTCAGTCTCTGGTGGCGGCGACAGCAGCGGCGACCGCTTTGAATGGTGCCATGAAACAGAAGCGTTTCGAGGAAGACGCCAAGGCCAGGGAAGCTGGAGAATGGCGGCGCACAGCGTTGTGGCGGCCGAGGCTCGCGCAGCAGCAACATGCAGACGGCGTAGCAGCAGCTGCCATCACCAAGGCTCAAGAGCTGAAGGCCGCCAAGCTGCAAATGAGAGCGGTGCACGAGGCAGCAGAGCAAAAGGCTGCGGCTGCTGCAGCTGAACTGGCCGATGCTCGCGCGGCGGTAGAAACCGCAGAGGCCGAAGCAAACCATGCCGAACACGCGCTACAGGTGCTCGCTGCGGCAGACGCGGCGGCGGCGAGAGCCAAAAAGCGTGCTGCGCGGCGGGTGGAGCGGCAAGAAGCCAAACAGCGCCTGGCGGAAGCGTCAGCGTTGACAGCGGCCGACCAAGATGCTCTTGCAGCGTCCAAGTGGGCTGCAGCGCAGCGGCTCGAGGAACAGGAAGCATTTGAAAGTGCGTGCGCCGCAGAGACGGCGCAAGCGCGTGAGCAAGAAGAGTGGAGCCGTGACAATTTGATGGTGTTGCACGAGGAGCTTGACTTCACTGAGCGCTACACGCTTCGAAAGGAAGTCGAGTGGCAAGAAGCAATTGCTGAAGCAAACGCCGCTGACGCTCGCTTGCGTGAAGAAGAGGAGGCTGCAATAGAAGCTTTGGAGGCGGCAAGCAAAGTGGAAGAGGCCGCACGTCAAGCACACGCTTTAGCAGCGCAAAAGGCCAAAGAAGAGGCCGCAGCAGCTATTAAAGCCCAGCACCTTGCTCAGGAGGCCGCCAATGCGGTGGTGAAAGCTTCCAACGAGGCCATTGAAGCAGTTCTGGCGGCACAAGCAGCCCAAGCGCTCGCCACCGTATTGGCCACTTCGGACTCGATCGAGGCGAATCATACCGCCACACAGCGAGTAGAAAGCATTCAGGCCAATCAGGACACCACGCGTGCGCAGGCTTCCGCGGATGCAGCTGCTGCGCACAAGCAACAACTCGACGCAAAGCAAGCTGCCCAGGCAGAACTAGAAGCGCGAGAGGCGTTGGGACAAGCCAAAGGTGTGCGAGCAGAGCAAACGGCCAAGCTGGCGAAAGTGCGTGCGTTGCAGCGTGCTAGAGCGGTAGCAGCACTTGCCTCCACACAGGCTGCTGACAGTGATGCAGCATCAGATGCGGTTGCCGAGGCCACTGTTGAAAGCCAGGCAGATATGACAGCATACCAAACGTCACAAGGTGCTGACCTTCATAAGACGGCTACGGAGCATGATGTGAAAGGTGGCACCATCACTGAGAGTACAACAGAGGGCAATCTACCTCAAAATAAGAATATTGAAAACCTGAAAGTTGAAGTTGAAAGCAATGACGGCTTGAATGTGGAGGAAATAAGAGCTGGACAGTACCTTGCGGAGCAGAGTGAGGTATCAAGTACCACGGAGCAGAAGACGGATTGCGGCACGGAGATTCGAAGCGCATCAGGAGATAATCTGTATCTTGATGAAAATCTTGATGAGTCTGAAGTTCAAAACGAGGACCATGCCAGATTGTATGTCGAGGAAATCAAGGCTGATGAAGAGCACGAAATGGATCAAAATGAGCTGCTGAGTACTGAAGCAACAGAAGAGGATACAACTAATAGCGCTGATACTCGTCCCGCCGGCTGCGCAGAATCTGATGTCAACCTCGAATCTATGACTATGATGTCCAAAGATTCAGTGGTTGCACACACAGTTAGGCGTGACGAATCAGAAAGAGGTGAAAGCGGAAGTTCTGGCGATGCGATTGATGGTGACATAAAAGGTGCTGACGAAAGTGCGGCGACCGTGCTTAGCGGGATTGATGCACCAGCAGCAGACGCAGCAATGAATGGAAAAGAAAATAGTGAAGTTTCTATAGAGAGTACTGAAGTTTTGCCCTCAGATCAGGCGGTAACCACTCATTGTCATGCACCTGGTCATGTTGTCAACGCTGATGATATTGGCGCGCTTGCGGAGAATGTCTCAGCAGAGTCAAATGTACAAGTCGAAGAAGGTGCCACATCAAACGACGACCAAAACCACGTCCATGAGGCTTATAAGTCGACAGTAGATGAAGCTGTTAGCGCAGTTGAAGATACTGAAGCTCCTTCAGATGACGTTGCGGCTGCATCCTCAGATCAGGCGGTCACTGCACCTCGTAATATTGCCGACACGGATTCCATAGGTGCACAGGAGGAAATCAGGTCAGAAGAACCAAAAGTTCATGATGAGAAACTTGCTGGATTACATGACAAGCACGCACATGTCCGAGAACAGCAAAAGGAAGCGGAAATTGAGACACCATGTGATGAAGTCGCCGATGAGGATGCAATCGATGATGCTACACAAGAAGTGTCTGGCTTGGTCGAATCAGGATCGCAAGCCTTGACTGAGGTCGCTGCGACCACGTGCAATAAATCAGTGGCCGCAAATACAAGTAATGCCAAAGAAGGCGACAGCATGGATAGCATTGGAATTCACAACGGCGACGAAGTTACCAACAATGAAAGCGCGGCGACTGTGGCTGTTGGAAATGACGTGCCAGTAGCAGATGCACCAGCGAATGGTGACAAGGATTTTGAAGCTTCTTCAATGCAACCTGGGGGTGTGATCTCAGACCAGGAGGGCGAGATGAATGATAGAGTAACGAAAGAGCCTGTGAATGAAGTCGAAGAAAAAGATAGTTTACATGTCGAGCAAGCTAGAGTTGATAAGCAACAACAAGCAATGGGCAAGACTTGTGCCGATACGCCAGCAGTAGATGCAGCTGCAAGAGGTGGTCAAGATTCAGATCAGGAGGGCGCGCAAGCTAAAAAATTATCAGAAGAGCCCGAGAATAAAGCTGAGGACCTTACCAGTTCGCACGTTGAGGAAGCAAGAGATGGTGATCAGCAACGAGCAGCGGGTATGGAGCTGTCAACTGAGGCACCTGCAAACGCAGACGCGAATGATGGTGCAACTGTCGATGATTCACACCTTGCCGAATTAGAATCCGAAGGCTTCACTGAAGCCTCGCCTATGAGGTACATAGATTCGGTGGTCGCGCGCACAAATGGATTAGATAGCAGTGGCAGTGAGGCTATTGACAATTTGCGTGATATTATTCATGGAGAACCCGGTACCAAAATCGCGGAGACTGCGCTTGACAGAACTACAGAACCACTGGAGTCCACAGACACTGCATCTACCGAAGCGACAGATGATACACTGGGTGACTCAGTGGCTCCAGAACGACAAGCACATGAAAAGGAGGAGCTGACTGGAAACTCTCACGATACTGAGGCAGTGACATTGGCGCGTGAGCCGGCAGATGCCTCACCAGTTGAGGAACTGCAACTGCAGCATTCAACGCCTATCAGCCCAGAATCTTACCCCAGTACGGGGCTGTATTATGAGCGTTACACGTTTCTCCCTGCACCAACGCCCGACCATGTTGAAGTGACTGACTTTGTTGACTTTGGAGGCGACGATGATGATGGTGGTGGTGGCAATAGTAGTAGCGGCAGTGGAAGCAAGAAAACGAAAAAGAATAATTGCAAGAACAAGAACGAAACCCAAGAACCCAGCAGCGGCAGCACTTGCTATAGCAATGCGCAAAATGTCAGTGGTAGTTTCTCAAGCAGTGAGATCAGCAGCAGCGACAACGAGCAGAACGCTAGCACCGTCGGCACCAGTACCATGCCAGGTGCTGGCAATGTGCACAGCAGTAGAGATGCACAAGAGGCCGACTGTGGCGTCAGCGGTGGTATCAATATGCAAGATCACAGCGATACCATAAATACGAACACTACCACTGAAGCCGTACAGGCAGTATCTCACGGCCACGTCGATACTTCAAGCGACATTGACGTAATAGAGGGGAAGGTTGAACATGAATTAGCGAACGAGCAGGCAGTCCGTGCCTCTGCAGGGCCCAAAGATTCCGTTCCTGACATCGCAGCTCCTCATTCAGTTCGCAGCGTCGATAGCGATGGCAACGACCATAGCAGTGCACTGTTCTCTCAACGCCTCATGGCAAGCGCTGAAAAGGGAGCACGCCCCGCCGATTTCGTGGGTGACGAAAGGGATTGGGCAGCGTTTCAAGCGGAAGTGCAGCGCCAGTTGATAGTTGCGCATATGGAAGAAAGGCGGCGCACTCGGGGCGACCGCGCTGCTGCACGAGCGAGAGCGGCCCAGCTCAAAGTTAAGATTGGGGTCATCGAAGTAGACGAGAAATAATTGACTAGTCGATTTCCTTTGCCCCTATTGCCTCGTAATGCGTAGATGGCCATTATCCAACATACTCTTCGAACTTTTTGCTTTTATCCCATTTCATTTTTAGCACAAGTATTAATGCGAAAGTATTTCGTATAGCCTAGTCCGGTTAATACTCTCCCAAAAACAAAGGAAGGCAAGTACACGGCAGTAGGAGAGGCATATAAGGAATACACTTGGGCTGAACATGCGCTAGCAAATTCGCTCCAGAAGGTCAATTAAGGCTCCAACGTATAGATAACCACCAATTTTCACTCACCCTAGGCGCAACAAATTTATGGGTAGGGAATATGTATTATTTTCCCTTTAACTGTCCATCGAATTTGGGTTGCGTTGTGCGACTAAAAATAATAGAATTAAGCGCACGACCTTCAACTTCCATATCTAAGGCATCAGTATATCAATATTCTTGAAAGAGGGCAGCTACATCGGTTTTATTTTCCTCAATGGCGATTGCCAAGGCGGTTTCGCCAAACTGAAATCATTCAAGATTGAAGTCGAGAAGAATAACGAGACGCGCAAAGATGCATGTAAATAGCGAAGAAAGCGGAAAGCTTTTGGGTGCATACATGCCAAATGCAATTTAGTCGACTAATCGAAGTATCGATATTGAATACGAACGCCAATATCAAGAATCCACGAAAGTCTAGACATGCAAACAGGTTCTCAACAAGCACAACTTACAGCATTCTTAACGTCCCTGTCGGCGCCTGCTTCAAGAAGAAGCTTGACAACATCAACACGCCCTTCTTTCGAGGCCTGCATCAGTGCATTATAGCCGTGCTGCGTTGTGCAGAAATAGGGGAAGAAAAGATATTTTTTCAGAGAAAAAATTGAAAGTTTATGGCAATGGTGGCGATTCCAAGTCCACGGAATGAAACTGAACAATAACTTTCATGTTTTGATATGTCCTTTGTTAAGTGTGTTCAATTACACTCCTAAGGTACCCCGTCTTGGGCCTCCTTGTCAGCACCAGCTTTAAGAAGTTGTTCCACGGCATCACTGTTGCCGCCGTGTGCGGCAAATAAAAGTGCAGTAACGCCATACTATCACACATAAGGTGCAGATAATGAGAGATATACGGGATCATTTGCCTACAAAACTTCATCAAAGTTTGTGATTTTATGCATGGAATGGAGAGTCTGGCGAACCTTGTCTCTAGCCCCTGTGTCAGCGCCTGCCTGAAGGAAGAGCTTCACAATGGCGGTGTAGTCATCCGAATCGGATATCATAATTGCGCAACAGGCTGCTATAAGCCCGGTTTTGCCCGACTAAATGACATCGCAAGAGATATTAAGTAATATAGGGTGCACCAGTATGGAATCAATGAGAAAATTGCATTTCCATCATCAAATCTTTCAAAAATCTGCATGATGTATGGATAATTCACCTTGTTTTTGGCCTCCACGTCAGCGCCTGCTTGAAAGAGAAGCTCTACGATAGCAACTTGACGATACGCTATGGCTCCAAGAAGAGCTGTGTTACCCTCCTGTTGAGACGCAAGAAGTAAGCATGACGAAAGAAGGGTATTTTGGATCAAGGCAATATAAGACTACGTGTTCAAGTGGTCTGCAACGCACCTCATCCTGTGCCTCTTTGTCAGCACCAGCTTCAAGAAGGAGCTTTACAACAGCAGTATTGCCTGCTTCTGAGGCCGCTAAGAGCGCAGTTTTGCCATCCTACGACATAGAAAGAAACAATCACATAATTCCTGTCAAGGGATTTTTCCATTGAACTCAGCGAATATTCGTACGATTACGCGACGCACATTGTCTGTAGCTTCCATGTTTGCACCAACTTCCACGAAAGATTTCACGATGGCAGCATTATCTTCAAAATGGTGTGACAATGCCGATGAAGAGGCCATTAGAAGTCCAGTTTTGCCGTACTGTAATTTTGATTGAAAATGGAGGGAAATGAGGAAGATTACGATTCAAGGAAACAAATGCTAAGGTTTGGATAATTATGAAATTTAGAATATTTTATCGAAGCCGACGAAGGACTGAGGATAACGAATTTTACCTTGTCGTCAGCCTCCTTGTCTGCACCTGTTTCAAGGAGAGTTTTCACAATGTTGATCTTTCGATGCAAAACCGCCTTGAGGAGAGCTGTGCGGTTGTTCTACATGTGCAAAAGACAGAATAGCATTCGAAATAAGGGATTCATTGTTTGGAATCATGGATTCGTCAAGGTATCGAGAGATAACGTGCATATGACGCATTACAGTCGCGCAGTATAAGATGCAGAAGCATCACATCTCTCTTCTGATGCACTTCGGGGTGTATCTTGAACAGTACCTCAGATCTGCAGTGCATGTCAAAGTCAGAGCGCAGGCATTACATCAAAAAAGTGACTAGACATGTATATCGAAATCAAAGTTTTTAAATCCAATCTCAAGAATTGCCTCTTCTTACCTTATCCTTCATTTCCTGGTCAGCACCAGCTTGAAGTAGGAGATTCACAACGGAGGTGTGGCCTTCGGATATGGCATGTAAAAGTGCTGAATCACCGTCCTGCCGAGAAATTGGTACACACGAGAGAGGAACTTAAACTTGGCTGAGTGTTAAAAAATTAATGACGCAAAAATAATGAAAAATCACTGCGCAAACACAGGCACGAATAAGATTCATGACAGGTATGTATGTGTATGAGTCAGTAAAATCAGCTTCACCTTGTTTTTAGCCTCCACATCAGCACCTGCTTGAATTAGAAGCTTTACGGTGGCAGTCATGGCGTCGTCAGATATTTGTGATTGCAGAGCTCCATGAATGGCAGTGTTTTTGCCATGCTAACGAAAATACAGCCATGGATGAATCACTGAGGGATACTTCGTACGTATACAAGTGTCAGCTCAAAGTATAAAGATTCATTATCTTGCATAACCGTAACAAATACAGAGACAAAAAGTCTTAAGGCAGCATCAGGGTACACCATCAGCAGCCAGGCTGCGTTCGTCTTAAGGCAGCATCAGGGTACACCATCAGCAGCCAGGCTGCGTTCGTCTTAAGGCAGCATCAGGGGTCAAACCTTGACCTGTGTCTCAACCTTCGCACGTGCTTCGAGGAGGAGCTTCACAACATCAACATGCCCCTCGGATATGGCAAGCATTAGTGCTGAGTTACCATCCTGGGAAAGAAAAATGGTCAAGAACGTAGAAAGAAAAAGAATTGTTTGAGATTATGAGCTTACTTACGTCATAATGTCTATCCAAATTCGGTAGAAAGAAAAGTGACAGAGATTCATACCAATGAATACTCGAAACGAAGCAACGCACAAACTGAAACTCAATGAAGGTGTAATTAAAAAATATGATATGATTACAATGGTAAACCTTGTCCATGGCCTCCTTCTTGGCGCCTGCTTGAAGGAGAAGCTTTACGACTGCGGCAAGGCCTAGAGATATTGCCTGCTTGAGTGCCGATTCACCGTTCTGACGCGAAAGCAAGATAAGAGTGAAAACGGAAAGCTTGAAGGTTGATGATAGAAGATGCGTGTGGAGCGAACCAGCAAAAAGTTCTGTATTTCATTAATCGAAAGAAGTAAAAGACATGTAGACGCGAAGATATGCAATGCAATTCATGTAAAGGCGGAGAAGTTTTACTTATATTCACCTCACTTGTAGCCTCTACGTCAGCGCCTGCTTGAATTAAGAGCTCTACGATAGAATTTTTCGCGTCATCAGATATTTGTGATCGCAGAGCCGCATGAATGGCGGTGTAACCAAACTAAGCAACACGCCATACGATTCAAAAGATGGATGTATCAAGGATACAAACTAAACTAAACTAAACGTGACTAGTAAATCATGAACTTTGCCCATCCGTGACTTCAATAATTTGGTTTTAAAAAGTAAATAGAAGTAACGAACGATACGAAACTATGCTGAAATAATCGTTTAATACAAACTTGGGCCTAATCATAGAGTCATGAATATCGAACCTTGTCTTTCGACTCTGGGTTAGCGCCTGCTTCAAGCAAAAGTTTCACGATAGAGGCATGGCCTTGTACTACAGCAAACATAAGTACTGAATTACCGTCCTGCCATAAGAAACAAAGGCACGTCAACCAAATGATTATGGCGTCAGACTAAGACATCATTCAAAGTACGATGATAAGATTAGAATGAAGTGGGTGCAAGATTAAGAAAAGGTGTACAGCATTGAAAACAACCTTCGCCTTGGACTCTGGACTAGCACCCGCTTGAAGAAGGAGCTCCGTGTTCGTGATTTGGTTACGCATCGACGCTATCATGAGAGCTGTCATGCCATTCTGCCACAGAGTCAGAATCAATGCAATGATTGAGTAAAGCATTAAAAAAGGTATCAGATGGTGACTCTATCGTATGTGTAAGCTGATTTTTTATTGTTATCATAGACTGTAAATCTTACTCATATAACGCTTCGCAAGCAATTCAATCCTACGAGACGGAATAGAGGAACTCATCTTCATGCAAGGGATATGTGGGTATTGAAAGTATGAGGAATTATGATAAGCTCACCGAGTCCTTAAATTCGTCAGGCTCTGCACCATTGCTGATGCATTGCTTCATCAGCTCCACGTTATCGAATGTGGCAGCGCTCATCAAATCTCTTGTTGCTAAAACCTACAGAATCAGAGCAACTGCGATAAAGACAGAAAGTGAATATTATTACACTTACTATATAGCATTGGTTCTCAACTGACAGCATTAGGTAGGGTCAATATGCTAATCGGTTATTGAGAATTTGCCATAAAGAAGTTGTACCGCTGCTAGAGGATTTTTCGCTCGCGCTTCCATTGCTTCCTGTAGGCTGGTCCCATCTTCCCTTAGAGTTGGTTCACCAAAGTCATTGACTTCAGCTCCAGCATTAGTTGGCTCATCTGCTTGCAGTATCTGCGACCCTTGGTATTCCCCGTGGGCTGTCTGATGCTCATGGTTCATAGGACTAAGGATGTCGCCGTAAGCTTCACTTCTTCTCGCCGCAGCCTAATTCCTCCTAAAAATGATATCAGCAGCACCAGTATTCATTAGGATCAATAATTAGGTTTCGTACTTCAGAGAAATCTATTATCACTGGTGCTGTGTTGCTAAAATCTTTTAACAGGCAAAGGACAGGGGCTACTGTAACAGAAATATGATAGCGCGTGCGTGTCGTGTTGTTGTCATCTTATCTGTCGGTTTTCCTTGTCATCGTCTAACACGTGCTTTCTCCCTGTAACCAGCGGGCACCAACGCACCAAGTAGGTCGGTCACTTAGGAGGCAAGAATACATCAGTTAACCCTCGCTTCCCTCTGCTTCACGATTCACGGCTTAAAGCCCATGAGCTCTAAGCTCACTTGCATTGAAGAATAAGTTAATTCTATCACTTTCGCAGCTGCGCGCAAGCCAAAAGGTTCCCTGGTTATAGTCCAGTGAACCTACATAACTCGTTTTTATATACTTTCTTTTCATGGGTCAGTTATTGTGGGCCTTGGGCCTTCCGGCCCCTCTGGGCCCATAACAGAAAGCGCACGCCGGGGTGTTTTATGGGAGTTCACCTTTTTTATCTTCGCAAGGCGCGCCCGCACAAAAGAACTTCGATATTTCGTCTTTATTATGAAATGAGTTAGCGTAAGCGCGATGCGCTTTCGTAGAACGCAGAACGATGGAACCCCAAAACACAACACCGGCCTGTCTGAAGACCGCTATGAAGTATGTAGGTGCTTCGTCCCTACGACCACCTACTTCCCTGAAGTATGGAGTTACCTCCTTGTAAGTATAGAATGGGTATAATTATCGAAATCACTTCGCTGCATCCTAATTTGCCATGTATCAATACGCTTTGGAAGAGAAAAGACTGGGCACCTTAGGAGAGCGCACAGCGCACCGAGCTACCCCAATCAATCAGGCCATTCCTCTCCTCCAGCTTCCTTTATGATCTTCAACAAATGCCCCCAAGGCATCGAGCGCATCTTTTGCCACTACTTCGCCGAAACCAACACGAAAAAAGTCGTTGTCTGTCTCAACGCGGTCGCTGACACAATATGCCGGCTTGACACCAATGCCGGCCGCAACAAGCTGTACTCCAAGCTCTTCTGAGGACAGCGGCCCTTTGAATTTGAGAGCCGCAATTGCTCCTGCTCGAGGCCGCGCCCAGTCAAAGAGGTCGCTATGTTTTGTCACGAAGCTCTCCAGTACTTCTAAATTACGCCGAATGATCGACAAATTCTTGGCCAAAATGGCGTCACTGGCCCGCAGCACCATGATGGCCTGAATTTCGCTCGCCCGGCTCGCGCACGCTGTGTTGAAGTACTGCACGTCCACCAGCTTCTGCCTCACGCTCATGTCCTGGAAAGCCAACCAGCCAATGGCAACCCCACCTGCGCCCCAAGGCTTCGACATGGTCCCCACGCTAATCCCTTTGAAATAAGTGTCGCACATGGCTGGCAGCCGGTCCGACGGATCGTGCTCCATGAACCGGTACACTTCGTCGCACAAGATTCGAATGTCGTGTGCCTCCGCCAGCGCCACTAGTTTTGCTTGCAATGCTTTACTCATGAGCGTGCCTGCAGGATTATAGGGCTCATTGAGCACCATGTACTGCGTGTTCGCTTGAATGGCTGCTTTTACGTCTTCAATCTGAATCTGCCATCCGTTGGATGCTTTGAGCCCGATTCGGGTCACACTGCCACCGGCGTGGGCGGAAGCCTCAACAGTACTCTGATAGCCTGGGGTGAACACTATAGTGTGACAATCAGAGGCCAGTGCAAAAGCTGCCGTTTGCAGGGCTATTTGCGCACCGGTGCAAACTAGGATATGGTTTGCTGTGATCTTTGGGCCATCTAGAAGGTAGTGTGCAAAGCGTACATAATCAAATGTGAAATTTGACGCAAAAATTACAAGGCTAGCTCAAGATTGTAGAATGGGGGCAGCTTACATAGGTTGGCAATTTCTTCGCGCAAGTCTAGGCTGCCTCCATTCGGCGTGTAGCCAAGCGCGTGATTGGAGTACATGTCAATGATTTCTTGGTCGCCGCGAGCCGCTGAAAGTTCTAGCAGCTCAGGCATCGTGGTCGGCTGAGCAAAGGAGTTTGACAAGCTGAACTTCAAGCCACCGGCGCTAGCCTTCGTGTTATGCTTGTGTTTCTTAGACCACGGCTCTGTTAGGCCCGCCATTTTGTATCCTTGAATCCTCGAATCCGTGACACTAACTACAAGGAGGGAGCAAATAATCTTCGATGCAAATATAGTTTCCGAGACCGAGACAGGCCCCGAGCCCCGAAGGGCCGGAATTAGAAGACTAACAGGTAGAGAGGAAAAGCAAAGCAGCAAATATAGTTTCTCGTCTCAAACCCAAATCCCAAACCGCTCCTGGACATTGGAATTCCAGCTGCCTGCTGCCTGTTCGGGATCCCTTGGACTTGGAGAGAATTACATTAAGCCGATTTGAACTCGAACTCGAACTAATACAAACCCAAATGGCACAGAAGCCAATGCTGCGGGCAGAAGTGGGAATGCGCGTGCGTTGCGCAAACAAAGCAAGTGCGGAATGATACAGGAGGGAGAGGGGCATTGGCCAAATTCCTCAAAAAAATTGCAAAAAGCGAGGAATTTGTGGGTGTTGCGCACTCCGCAGAACAATAAAGAGGAAGGCGCGCGAGCAAAGAAGCTCGTGACATGCGGAACACGAGGTCCACTCGGCAGAGGTCAAAGTGTGCCTTTCAGCGCGCTAGGCGCCTATTGTTCTGCCCCTGAGCCAAAAGAGGCTTTGACGGGACAGGAACTCCTTCCTCGTTCGCGGAGTGGCAGTGAATAGAAAAGCCCCCCCTCAAAAATGGTCCCTCCCTATCAAAGAGCTAAACCCATATATCTTCCATCAAACGCCACGGACGCTAGTCGTGGTCGTCCTCCAGCGTTTTTCGAAACCCTCGCAAGGCCCTCCACCTTGAGAGCAAGTCGACT
>Ga0307979_1001087_pt1 | contig 19304 bp, 17 predicted proteins | sample OrgLakmetage1058_FD_201833 | JGI IMG/M metagenome (GOLD analysis project Ga0307979, IMG submission 201833) | Saline water microbial communities from Organic Lake, Antarctica - #1058 | ecosystem: Environmental > Aquatic > Non-marine Saline and Alkaline > Saline | place: Antarctica: Organic Lake...
GCCATACCTGCAGTCGACCCCAAGAGCGTCATGGAGCGCTCGTGAGGTTCCATGAAAAACGCCGCGATCACTCACTCGGCATGATGCACAAGATAGTGTATGAAATTTTAGGAATCGCTTGAGAGAGCTATCTGAAAGACACATGCCAAAAATCATCCAGGAATAATGATGCCGATTGCGAGTGCCAGGTCAGAAGTGATGGGCCTGAACGAGGACTAACATTTTTCGACAAATTGGTTTGTGTCGACCAATCAGAAACCGTCGGCACGGTCGGCTAAAGGTCAAAATCGGAGTGACCACCTTGCATCAATATTTCGGCAGAAAGCAAAATAAGCTGTTTAATTATGGGGGTTGCAGAAAAAAAGGTGGCCGATCACCCGAATCACCCCCTCCTCAACCATCCTCTCGGCGAATCTTCACTGACGCCACTCTCATTTCTCGGATTCTTTTGTCGTCATGTATGTCGTCATCGCTTGTGATTTACTCACACCGCTTATAAAATCTCCGATTTCGATTGAATATCAATTATAACATCAATAACAGAAACGGGTTACATGGCCATGATAAACGTCGGCTTAAGACAAGATCAAATTGCGTCTCTGCAAACTCTCGAGCATCTCACAAATCGTTCATACCCATCAGCTTGGAAGGTAACATATCTCAAATTGCCATTATTTAGTACAACGCACTTCGTTGTGCCATGATTTCAAGCTCATATTGGGAACGAATTATGATTGGCAAGTGTTACATTTGCGCATACACTGAATGAGTCACGCACTCACAATCTTCTTACAACCTCTGTCAGAAAAACTTTCGTGGAAGGGAATGAGAGGCCAATCAGATTGCGCCATGGTTTCTGGCAAATTAGTCTACGCTAATGGCACCCAGTATATAGGGTCTCTCTTGAGGTGCGTGCCTCACGGTCGCGGCCGGTATGTCTTCAAACACGGCGGGGAGTACGTGGGTGATTTCGTTCGTGGTAAAAAACACGGAAATGGTTTTCTCTACTATGGAGATGGCTCCATCTATGCAGGCCTCTTTCGTCGTGGTTTAAAGCACGGTCTAGGCATAATGAGATCCGCAGATGCCTCCACGTGAGTTCGCATTGAATTGCTCCCTGCTTTACACCGACTTGATCGACAAATGTTTTGTATCACTTCCTACTATATTCCATCACTGAGACATCCTAATGTGTCAGATATGAGGGCGAATTCTTGTACGGCGAAATGGATGGCTTAGGCACATTCACAGGTCCTTCAGGATATGCGTACGCAGGCTTTTGGAAGGTTAGTTTCGCATACATCCCTTGGAAGTGTATATGTGCACAAACTGTCTCCCATTGCGTGCTCCATCAGTACAATGCCCTACATTGACCCGTGTTCTGCTTTGCTTACTTCTAGGCCGGCCAGCGCCATGGAGAGGGCTCTATGGTTCTCCCAGATGGAATGGTTGCCTCAAATTCCAACTGGGCCTATGGTGTGCGTAAGCTGCAGGAGAATCGCTGTTGCAGCACTGCCTCGCCGCAGACAGTTGCGCAACCATTCGACGACAACGAAGGCCGTTTTAGGGGTAGAGCATGTGAGCATGTGAGGATTTGAAGTTCAAATCGCAACGAGGAATTGGCTTGCAAAGTGCAAAGACACGTTGAGATAAGTGATATTGGAGGCCGAGCGAGCATTAGACATTCCTTGTAATCATACGGCCTGGCTCTTTGACAATGCTGCGTCTTAGTTGAAACGAGCCCGCAATGTGCTAACTGTCACTTAGTTCACCCTGGACGCGCATGAACAAGGTGAAGTTGCTAGTACGATTGCAACCAGTTACTGACACCACTACCACCATCAGGATAGCTGGTGGCACCATTACTTGTTACGCTTCAGCGAGCAGCAAATCGGTGCTCTCAACAAGCCATTCATATTAGTATGTTTGGAGGCCTGTGTGGCACAGACTAGCACACAATGCACAAGACGATCGTTTGGCGACTTTACCCGCTAGTGGATGATCTAGTCGAACAAAGAGTTGAGTGAATTGAGGACGGAGCGATTGAGCTACATTAGACTTGTTCAGGCATTTACCATTAGGTAAAAGTTGAAGTCGAAGAGTACAGGTGTTGCACAGGTCACTCCGCCTAACTGAAGTAAAGTAGAAAAGGACCATAGAAAGGATAATAGGACACTGATTTTAAAAAGGGGGCAAATTCTAAAATGGCCTTAAAAATAATGACTATGATGGAGAAAACGAAAAAGGATCGAAAAATGCTGTGTTCTTATATGGATGCTTACGAAAGATCCTTAGTTGGATTTATGGAGAGAGTCCCTCCATGCCTTCAGCCTTCAGCCTTCATCGCACTTCAATTCAGTTATTTACTACTTCTTACATCTTACTTCGGTCCCGTGTCTTACTCCCTAAATCATGTCACCTATTCTGTTCCCTCACTTTTCTCTTCCGAAATTTATCTATAATTCCATTCTTAATTATCATTCAATCTCTTCATGATAAACGAGAAAATATTGTATTATGATATCGTAGTTATTTTAAGAGTGTAACTCGATTTCTTTATAAAACTTAAATCTAAAATATTAAGAGATAAATCTTTGTAGTATTGTCTTTAAATATCTAATTATCAAAATTACTTTCTTTTAGTTTATTTTGAGACGGGCCCCGAAGGGCCGGAATTAGAAGACTAACAGGTAGAGAAGAAAAGCAAAGCAGCGCAAACTAAACCTAAGAAGCTAATCAGGCGCACATGCCCGAGTGGCCATGGAAGTGATGGTAGCGGTCCAAAGTGGCACGCTCCTCCTTTTAGTTTATTTTGAATAAATTATTTTTCGTATAATTATATTTTTGTTGAAACGAACATTATTGAACTTCAAATTAAGTTACAAATAAAATAATATTGATATATATCATGCAAGCCTGGTTTTAAGGAGTAATCCAAGCTCTCAAGGAAGGTCTGTATAGTAACCATTATGAGCCTTATTTAAGCCCTAGTCTAGTGCCTACTTTGAGGCGTATTTTCAAAAAGTAGCCACTCGTTCCTTTTCTTGGCTTGTTGGTCAGCAAAGATCTTGCCCCTCCCCAGTTCATTGTGGTATCTGGTACTTTACAAGGCGCACCATAAACCTTAATGGCCTAGAACTAGTTGAACTAATTCACGAATGACTTGCTCCGTGCTAAAATGCAATTAACTGTACTTACTCAATGGTAGCTACGATGTGCACTTTGACAAGGGAGGAGGTGCGTCGGTACCTGCTTTATAAGCATTACACTTAACCAAATGGAAATCGAAAATAGACAATGGGGATAACTAAGAACTGAGAGAGACAGCAGTACAGCAGCCCCTTAGAGAGAAAGCCACAGTTCTATGTTCTTCTCTTTTACTATAGTATATGATTTTTTTTTTTAAAGGGTATTGTATTTGCATGGCACATCACTAAAACAAGCAAGGTCATTGAGATCATATAGAAAATTATTGATACATCTGTAGTGAGACCCCGTTATTTTGTGACAAGGAGGTCAAAGAAGGAGAATAAATACAGCGTAAGGACAAGAAATTTGTAGAGTCCAGGCTCATCGCTTCTTAGCAGCAACTGAAAATTCAGCAGCAAAGAAATGGCTTACTGGAGTCGCAGACAACGGTATTGTCACATCCATACTACTTACTACCCCTACTGCCCGCTGTTGCTAAAGTAAGCTGCCAATGTGCTGCCTTCACGTGTTGCAACTCCTGCAACCACTTTTTCAACGTTGGCCACTGCAAACAGCCTATCAGTGCGAGAAAAATACACGCATGGGTCACGCCTATTTGTTCGGCCATCCAAAACGCCAGAGGCCTTGGAAAGAATCGCCCACAGTTGCTGAGGCTGTTGAGTAAGGTGATTGTAGTCCCACCACCAATCCCTGCTGCTTCTGCGAGACCGTTGAAGTACGCGCCTTGCGCCACAAAAAAGCATTTGTTTAAGGTACTGGTCACGCAAAGAAGAGCACCGAGGAGGACCTAAATATACCGCAGAGGTGCACGCACAGAAACCAAGATAGACAAGAATGAAGAAGAAAGATGAGGGAGGCAAACGAAGCAACGAAGCTATTCACTTGGAGATAACTTGACGATGATTCATGTTCTAAAAAAGAAAAAAATAATGCAAAAAACATGTAAGTAGGAAATACCGTGCCGGCCCATCGAGAAACATTTGAGCAAGTTGGCGCTACTAGGGACGCCACCAGTTCTGTTACCAAGGGGGTAAGCATCGCCAGACCCAGGAGACCTACATGTGCTTGCCGCCACACTGTTAGCGAAGAATTAAATCCACTGCTCGAATCATTGCTCTTTAAAGACGAAGGAAGACCATCACTATTAGGATGGGAGCTAGAAGTAGATTTTAACGACGAAGACGGCGATTGTAATGATGACGATGATGGTGTTAGCCGTTGCACTATCACTATTGACAAAATGGCCTGCATGGGCATTTGCAACGCTGTTACACACGCCAAGCTAGACAGTTGCCCACCAGCTCGCACGAATTCTACCGCAGGTAAAGTCCCTGACTCTACTAACGCGAAGGCCACGCGGCCAAATATAAGAAGGAACCCCAGGGTGCGCGCATGGCGCGTCGAACCCATAGTCCTCAAAGCAGTGAGCAACTGTGTGGCCGTGGGATCTCTGCTACTCATAGTACCACGACTACTCGAACTGCTAGAACGGCTACTGCTGCTACTACTTCCGGCAATTTGTCTACTTTGGTCAAAATGATTAAAGGGCACCTCTGCACTCTGTTTTTCTCGATCGTCGAGTTCGCAATCGGCGGTTGTATCGTAGTCACGGGACTGGTGTAGACGTTTCCTGCCACCGTCATTGCCATAGCTATGGGCCCCATCGTCTCTAGTATTGCCTTGGACATCTTCGTTACCATCAACAACATCATCATCATCATCATCAGATGCAGCCTCTTTGTCATTCTCCACAGTAGTAACCGCGATAACAACGCTCACAGCACAGTGAAGCACCGCTGCAAGCAGAGCAAAGGAACCATACGACACAGGCTCTGTTCTTTGTGCAATAGAACTGGTTGTGGACCAGGGTAATTTGGCACCATAACAGCTCGGAGTGCGGCCACAGAGGAGGCCTACATTGGTAACGAAGTTGCCTGCGGTCATGCCCAAAGTTTGTGCGAGTGCAGCACGGGCCTGGGTACAGCAGTGAAAACAATGTAATAACGATTAAGGATAAGGATAGATGACTTCGTTATGCTTACAAACTGCGGATTTCGATGAACATGCAAGAGAGCATCTAATTATGAGAGCAACAAAATATGTACGCTACAAACGTCCTCGCAGCATTACCAAATGATTCCGGCGAACGGTGAGAGCCCATCCGTCAACAGCTACGTCGCTTATTGCCATCACCCAGACTATGACAAGCAGGCGGCCAGCAAGCTGCATGAGCGGGTTATTGTACCCTGAAACATCTAGAAATGCACTGTTTGGCTCCGATTTCAGCTCTAGTCCTAATTTTGGCGAAGCTCGAGGCATGCTCTGCTCCACGAGGCCATCGATGCATGTTGAGAGCTCGAGCCAAAGCATACATGCTACCAAATTGCAAGGATAAATCCAGCTCAAGCGGCGGCCGATACGGAGCAATAACACCGTATCCACAAATGGTGCCCAGAGCAGCTTCAATCCGTAAGGCAGTGCAGCAACAGACAAGTAGGCTGCGCCACGATAATTACCGTCGCCGCCGCTACTACTATCACCGCTAATTTCACCCGTCTTTACATTTGAGTCCGCATCGTTCGAGCCGGAAAGCAACAACGGCAAACTCCCAGTGACAAGGCCAAATGGTAAGCCCTAGTTGGAGACAAATAAATTAATATTATAAGTGTTAGCTCTAATCACTGGAAAAAGCAAAATTGATACAATATGTAGTGCTAATCTTACCTGCAGGAAGTATAGAACGAAGAGAATGGGGATCCCTCCAAACCACCCATGCTTCAGAGTTCGCCGTTGCATGTAACGTTGCAGAACAAATTGCTTGCAGTCAAAAAGAAAAGAGCTCTCCTTCTCTGCAGCTCCTGCAGCTACACTGTACCGTGCTGCTATTCTGCAGTTGCGAAATACAGTATACTTAGCAGCTTGATGGCGGCTAGCAGCAATAGACTACTGAAGAAGACAAGGGTATGGAGCTCTTCATGTGACCTCAAGCTCATGATGACAGATGATCAGATGACAGACTTTCTTGCTTGAGGTTTAAGTGGACAGTGAGGCTGTGCGGCTGCACCAATCACCAGTCATCGCTTGAACGAATCTTCTCTGACATGTCACCCATTTCTCTCGTCATCACTTGTAGAATCTCCGACTTTGAAATCACTTGATAACATCAATCGACACCAACGAAGAAAGAAAGAGATTCCATGGCTATGGCGAACATTATCTCTGAACGAGACCAAGCTGCATCTCCACACAGTCTCGAGCATCACACAAACCGTTTAGTCAATTCGGCTTGCAAGGTGAGAGCTTTCAATTCGCGATTTGCGCATGGTTGGGTCACAAATCCATGCTCTCTTGGGGATGAATCAGAATGAACCTTTGCACAACATTCAATTACTTAACAAGTCGCCCGTTCTCAAATGTGCCTCATCTTTCTCCAGAAAAAAGTCGAATGGAAAGGTATGAGCGGCCGATCAGACTGCGCCATGGTCTTCGGGAAAGTAGTCCATACTGACGGATCTCATTATGTAGGGTCTCTCGTAAGGGGCGTGCCACATGGTCACGGCCGGTTCGTCTTCAAAAATGGTGGGAATTACGTAGGCGATTTTGTTCGCGGTAAAAAGCACGGAAGCGGCACTCTTTCTTATGAAAATGGCTCCGTGTACATTGGCGCGTTCCATCGCGGCTTGAAGCACGGCCTTGGTACCATGCGGTTTGCTGACGCCTCCACGTGAGTCACATTGAATCGCTGAATCGCTCCTACATTTACCGTTTACTCGACCGACAAGTTTGTGTCACCGCTAAACTTCAACCGCTTACAAGTTTTTCTTGTTGCAGGTATGAGGGTGACTTCTTACACGGCAAGATGGAAGGATTAGGCACATTTACGTGGTCCTCAGGGTACGCATATTCGGGCTTGTGGATGGTAAGTTGCGCCAATGCCTTCGCGGTGCACACGTTGTCTTTATATCTCTTAGGAGCAATTGATCTCAGCACCAGCCCCCTCTCCCCCTTGATTTCTCATTGGGTTGCCCTTTGCTTACTTTTAGGCTGGCCAGCGCCATGGAGAGGGCTCAATGCTCCTTCCAGATGGCACAGTTGCCTCGACTTCCAACTGGAACTATGGAGTGCGCGAGCCGCCCGAGAGTCGCTGTTGCAGCCGCGCTGGTTCGCCGCAGACTGTGGCCTTACCTTTCGAGAGAAATGAGTGCACATTTGGGGAATTACAAAGGAGTTCAGCAGAAATTACTCGAGAAATGGCTTTATCAGACGAAGATAGAGAGGCGCCGGTGCCTGCGTAGTTCGACATACAAAAGAAAAGCACTGCGAACTACAAATGGCTTTGAGTCTTAACTATCCCGGGAAATCGGGAAGGGTCGGTTCAGAATAATTGACGAAAAATCCAAATCCTGCTTCGGAATGACTGAGTGGCCGCTTAGAGGTCACTTAGCATATAGCACATAGATACACATATTTAATCAGTCACAAATTTTGATTTTACAGAAGCACACGCCATGTCTCAGTCCTCTGATAAAAGGTATAGTATAAGTCCCTACCCCTATTTTCTCTTCAATCTGAAATCGTCCCTGAGTTTTAGTCGTAGTCTTACTAGCTAGGAGCTAGGTACCTTTTCTTATGTTTATCTATATAACTATATTCATTTATATTTTCATCTATTTATCACCTCTCTGTCCCTTCCCATCCCACGTATCACCTGGCTTTAAGAAATTTTCAAGCGAATGGCACACGGATGCGTGCTTAATTCCATCTCGAACTCCTTACATGTTCCAATTTAAATTCAAACGGCCTGACTTTCCCACATGGCGGCGGCTTGGAGCGAGCCTGCCGTGCGCCATTGGCCGCTTCTCAAATCCAGCAAGCAAACCGGTAAGCTCAAATCGCGGTTGCGAGCACCACTTCCACTGACATTGGAACTACTGCCACCACTCCCACTAGCGGCAGCACCACCATAAACACTAGTACTACTGCTACTACCACCACCTATCGTAGTAGCTTTTGCGTGCAGCAAACCCGCGCTCCCCACCAGCCGGTCACACGTTTGGTGGCCGGTGGCGCGATCGAGCACCCGAAGCACGAGGCGGTCGTGCGGCGACTTCACTCGCACGTGGAACACCTCGTCGAAGAGCGGGTTGGGCGACTGGCGGGCCGTGCGAGTGCGGTTTACTTGGCCCGTGGAGGCGTTCACCACTGCGGTTGAAAAGGAGGTGGAGATAGGGAAGGGAGAGGTTCACATGTCACCCCAAGGCAGCAAAGCACATGACGAAGGACACAGGTAAACAAAAGTTCAACGAAGAACGGACGAGGAGTACAATTGAAGGAATACATAGTGGGTCAACACTGCATCATGCTTTATCTCCTCATCAAGGTTTTGACGCACCTTGCACGTGTAAATTCGGAATCTTTCCCACGAGGTGGGCACCGTCGCTGCCTCCTGCGCACTTGAACCCAATCACTTGCACCATCAACGTCTTGGGGTACACAGCGGCGCTGGCAGCACCACTCGTAGAATTAGCAGCAGGCGAAGAAAGGCTTTTTCTTCCTGACCTTGGGCTTTTCTCTGGTGTCATCGGTGCACCGTCTGCACCCTCTGAATCCCCACCGTTGTTGCCGCCAACACCACCAGAGCCAATGAGAAGGCTGCTGCTGGGGTCGTCCGCCCAAGTGGCGCACATTTTCAGGACGCAGTTTTTGGCGTCCCTAGGGTTCGGGAGCCTCGACGCAATCGCATCGACGAGCCGCACTCGAAGCCCGACTTCGGTGCCAAACATGACGCGATCGTCGTAGTGTGGCAGCGTGGCGAACCCTACTACGGTTTCTTGGGCACCCCCACCAGCTGCACTCGTATTATTAGAAGTGGCATTCGCGTTGGCGTTGGAGGCTCCAGTGGCATCGGCAGACGACGACGACGAAGAAGAAGAGGCCAGACGAAGGCCTTGCGCAACGAGCACAAACTCAACTTTGTCTTTGGCACCGCGCATGTTCACGACAAAGAACTCGTCTAATGCTAAGCTTGCTCCTGCCAGCGAGTGCACACTACTCGACGATACCTGCTGCCCGTCCTCGTCTTTCTGTTGCTGCTGCTGCTGCTGTTCTGAGTCAGGTGAGCTCTGGTCTAAGCCTAACAAGTCTTCCGTAGAGACTTCTGCAGCCGCAGTAGCCCCGTTGTCAGTGTGGTCAGGTCCTGGAAAAATGCCATTTGCCCGTGCCGCTGCGGCGGCTTCTAGCAAAGGCCGGGTCATCAGCGTTTGGTCCGTCGCAGTGTTGCGCAGCTGCAGCGTGCACCCGCCCAGGATGGAAGGCTGCTGCCACAACAAGGGAGGCAAGCCACTGAGCCCGCACACCCGCACGAACATCGCGTCGTGGGCGAAACCGGCTGACGTCACCCGGTCGGCCTCCGAAGAGTTGTCCGTTGAATTTAGCCCCCCACTGGTTTTGAGCGCGGTGGCCGACTGCCGCCGCTGCTGCTTGAGCATTTGTTTGGCCTTGAGTTTACGGTCCTGTTCGCTCTCTTCCCAAGTGGCCTTGAGCCGCAGCATCAGAGGGCGGGACGCTGACGCACCCGCGGCTTCGAGCTGCGCTGCTAACAGGGGAGAATGCGCGAAAGGGGCTAAGTTCAAGCTGACTTCTCGGTTGCAGCAGAAGCGCTTGTCGTAGTGCGGCACGCGCAGCTTCTGCGACAAGCGCCGTGTCTCATCGCCCACCCCGGGAATCGGCGTGTTCTCATCGTCATCTTCATTGGCTTCATTCGCAGCCGAAACGGCGGCACCGCCACTGCCAGCCGTGGTACTACTAGTAGTGGCAAAATTAGGCTCGGCAAGGAGTTGCACGGTAATTTGGTCGTCTGGCGAGCGCACCATCACTTCTACGAGTTCTTCCCACACGGGAAATGCATTGTTGCGCACCACCTATTGGAGTATAGCAGCAACAGCAGAACACACACGAAGGGGGAGAGGTAAGAACGAATACATGTATAAAATGGGACTGGAGAAACAAGATGATTTGAAAGGCCAATGGACAATGCATTGATTAAATCGCGTTTACAAAAACAACATACATGACAACAAGACTCTGCCATCCGAATAAGACTAGCTACAAGGCAAAACCGCAAAGAGCAAACACAAGTACAAACCGTGGTGCGGAAGGAAGTGGAAGTCGAGCGATTCGTGACTTCCACGTACGAGTTGGGGTACTGGGCCGACGGGTACAAGCTGGGCAAGCCAATCGCACCGATCACCGTCAAATGCAGGGTGCGGGGATAGGAGCCCCCAAACACGTGCCGCTGCAACGACTCTTCTTGCCGCTGTTCGGACCGCATGAAAAACCGCCCAATCGACCATTTCCGGGGCTTCTCCACCACCAGGCTCAAAATACGGTCCTGCTTCCGCTTGCGCACGCATTCGGCCACTTCGCGCACCGAGAGGCCGGTGACGGCAATGCCATTCACCTCCACGATGCGGTCGTTGACCTCGAGGACCTCGTGCTTGTTGGCCAAGTTCAGCACCCGCACCCCCTCCAGGGGGGACTGGGTGATGGTGATGCCGAAGTTCTTCCCGTCGGGCAGCCGGGCCAGATGCACGCTCACCAGCTGGCCTTTGATCGGCCGCGGCGACGGCGGGGCTTTGGCTTTCTTGGCGGGAGAAGTGGGAGAAGTGGTACCTCCTCCTGCTGTAGTTTTGGACCGCATTTGCGGCGAGAGCGCGCCTGGGTATTGCATGCCGGGGCCAGTGCGGCTCCCACGAGGAATGCGCTTCTGCCGTAGGCCGCCACCGCCGCTGTTGCTGTTGGTGTGACCACTGTTGTGGTTGCCACCATTGCTGCGACCGTTTTCTTCGTGGTTCCTTTCTTCTTCGGCAATGGCGTACGCCAGAGCCAAGTCACGGTCCATCGAGGTGTCAGGCGTGGCGTGCGACGAGGATAGCTTCATCTTTCTGGACCTTGAAGAAGACGAAGAAGCGTCAACGAGAGGTTGATCATTTGTGGTGGTCGTTAGTGAAGCAGCAGCAGCAGCAGCAGCAGCAGCAGCTCGCTTCGATGCTTGGCGCAGCACTTCCGGTTTCAGAGCACTGCTGGCCTTTGCAAACTCACGGCGGTCCACCTGTACGAGGGAAGAGGAGGAGTTCCATGATGATAATAATGATGATAATGATGATGATTGGCATGATGCAAAAAGAAGTAGAAGAAGGCGAAACACACACGCATTAACCACGCAAAGCTTGTATTCACCCCTTCAAAACCTTAAAATTTCTCTCCAACTTTCTTTATATCATTGCATACGCTCAACGCTTACTTGGCCATCGCCATTTGCGTCCAACTCGTGAAAGAATGCTCCAGCTTCTGTTGGCGTCATGTCTAGCAAGCCGCTGCTCGCTGCGGCCATCACTTCGTCTTTCGACAGCTGGCCGTCTTGGTTCACGTCGAGGGCTTCGAACAAGCGCAACAAACTGAGCGGCAGAGGGCTGGAGGGCGGTAAAGGGCCCTGTTTGGCTTCCTGCGTCGCCACATCTAAGAGCTCCCATTGGCCAGTGGCTTCGTCGTAGTGCTCCAGCAAAGTAGAAGAAGAAGATGATGATGCAGCGTTATTCGGAGTAGCAGATCCGCTTCCTCCTCGTGCGTCCTGGTTTTCTTCCCAGTCCAAAGTGAGCATTTCTGTTGCATTGGTCCCCTCAGCCATGGCAGCCGACAGCGTAGCAGCCACTGACGCGTCGTCATCATCGTTATCGTCGCTATTATCACCACCGTACTTAGCATCAAGAGGAGGAGGAGCAGCAGTTGTTGGCAGCAGCGGTGGCGGTGGTGGCAGGGTAGCAGCTGCGGCAGACTCCGGCACGTTAACAGTAGGGTAGCTGGCGATGAGCGCCGAGTAGACCTGCGCGTCATGCCTGGCTTCCACGAAGTCTTGGGCCGTTAAACCAGTAACGCTGGCGCAACCCAAATTCACCTTCGTAGAGACACAGAAAAAGAAGATAGCGAGAACAATCTATTGTATAAGCAATGATAAAAATAATTAGAGACCAGCCTAGCCCCAGAAGATTTCAGTCAAGGCGTGCCACTGCACTGTTGTAAAAAAAAACAGAGCCCCAAACGAACCCAGCAGAATCTAGTGCGAATTTGCGAAACGCCACGCGTGTATGAGTGTCGCATATCCTAATATGGTGTCCCAAAAGTACCTGTCCCGTGGCGAGCAACACTTCCGCGCAAGCCATATTTCCCTGCCCCACCGCCAGCATCAGCGGAGTGTGCCCCTGCCCGTCTCGCACGTTGGCGTCGATCATGTTTGCGCGTCCTGATTTTTGGCCCCGTGCTCCTCCTCCAGCTGCTCCATCCGATTCATCAGCTGATGCTGTTGTGCCCAGCAAAAGGCGGCAGCAGTCTGGGCTGTTCCCGCAGCCCGCAGCAAGGGCCAAAGGGCCATCTCCGTTGGCGTTGCGCGCATGCAGATCCGCCCCTGCCTCCAGCAATAAACTGCACACTTTTGGCTGGTTCCGGTAGGCCGCAAACATGAGCGCCGTTTCCCCTTTGGCCGTGGGCAAATTCGGGGGCGCCCCTGCGCGCAACAGCTCTCGAACGATCTGCTCGTGGCCGTACCACACTGCCCATGTCAACGCGCTGTCTCCGGTCGCGTTCTGAGCCGCCAGGGGCGCCCCTGGCATGTGCACTAATTTAGTCACGCACGCTAGCGAGCCTTTGGCCACCGCGAGCATGCGGGCCGTGTCGCCACTGTGCAAGTTGCGGTGGCCCGGCAAGCAGCGGCATGGAGGCGGCGCGTGGCCTTCAATCAGCAGCTCCACAAGCCCTTCGTTGCCCACACGCGCCGCCGCACACAGCACGTCATCGCCCGAAGCCGCGTCAACAAGCTCCAAGTTACAGCCAGCTTCGAGGAGGCGTTGTGCACATGCCAAGTGACTGGACCCACTCCGCGCGCATGCCATAATAGGGGTGTCACCGTTGGTGGCATGCGGCAAATCAGGGGACAGGCCACAGGACAGGAGCACGTTTAGCGTCTTCAAGTGGTTGTGCGTGGCGGCCAAATAAACAGCCCCTTTGCCAGCAGAATTGCGGTGCGTGCCGCGAGGTGGCAAATTGGATGCACTGCTGGCAGTGGTAGGCAGAGTAGCCAGCACGATAGCAGCGCAAGTGCCAGCGCCGAACGTGCTGGCCACCGTCAAGGCGCTGTCTCCATCGCCGTTGACCATTCCATCGTCACCGCGCGCGCCGTGCTTCAGGAGCAGCTCTGCAATGAGGTAAATAGAAAGTGCGCAAGCGAGTGAAATAAGATTGGCGAGGTATAAATCAGGAAGGAAAATATGCGCGCGTGCGCAAGTCATGTGAGAAATAGGAGTGGAAAGTGTGCACGTGGGGGCTGCTCTCCCTAATAGTAAGTAGCAATTCCTCTCTCACCGGCGGTAGCGTGGTAATCATGAGCACATGCTGCAATGAGAGCCGTGTCTCCATTCATGCGCTGCTTGTTGGTGTCAGCGCCTGCTTTTAAGAGAGCAGCCACACAATCGATGGCGTTGTTCTCAGCCGCCAAAATGAGTGGTGTCTCACCGCCCACCTATCAAGGAGCACGAAAATGCAACCATCAATCATCTAATCACTAGGCACGTGCAGATAAGGAAGTCCAATCATCAGATGGAACAATGCAAATAGCCTCCACGAATGATAAAAGAGGAAGTAGTATTTTCTTGACTTTCTTCTCTTGCGCAGTACTGAAGGAATGATATACCGTTGATCCTGCCAGGCGAATTTGCTCTCGTGGGCATGCTTCATACTCGCCCCACACCAGACCGTGCTCCGTATAAGCCATGGCGTACGTGCCGTTGGCATTGCCACGAACTACGGTAGCGGGGTAAAACTCGTCGCCACCGTGGAACCGGGCCATCACTTCCGCGCCCACCGCTAAATCGGGCAAGCCACAGCACGCGTCCACGCGCACGGCGCCACTCGCCAACCACTCTTGCAGCGGTGGCAGTTTGTTGGTGCAGCACGCTTCAATGACACTCCGCGGCAAATCAGACGTGGACACAACATCGTCAACAGTCACGCTCCTGCGGGAGAAAGCTGCCGCCATAATGTGTAACTAGTTGGGATCGAAGACTCTCGACGCCCTGGAAAAAAAATCGTTAAACAGCGAATATTACAAGAAAGGCGAAAATCGGCAAATGATCACATGATCTTCTTAATACGCGCAATCATAATTGTCTAGCTCAGCTTTGCACCTGCGCTCCGTGGGAAGTTTGTAGTTATCTTCCTTCGACTCCAGTTGTTTTGGTACGCATGCCGAACGAACTCGAAATGCCGGAGCGCCGGCGCGGCGGTGCTTGACAGATAACTCTAATATAGTATATGAATAAAATATGTCGTCCTTTTCGTTCGTTGTTGCGAAATGTTACAGACCATGTCGCGCGCGCTGTGTTCTATCAAATGGAAACATGAAGACATCTGAACAAAGCTAGGGACTTAACGCTTGAATGATTTAATGAAATGGGTGCAACCATAAACATCTTCTAAGTGCAGGCTAAGTTTCTACAAATTATACCTTACGTATATCTTCAATAGAAGTGCGCCTGATTTTGGGTCCATCGTTGACTTCCCTTCCATGTATGTGGGGCAATGAAAATAGCTGCTCGATCATGCTTAGCTAGCATGCCTGCCGCTGCTTTATCGATTGCATAAATCTGTTTTAGCCAGCAGTGTAAATTTGTCAAGAATGCGCCGCAACGCTCGCGTACACGCCAGTACATCCAGGCGCGCCGCGAAGGCTCCTGGGAACAAAGCTTTGTCATTCATTTCAACAGCTCTAGAGAAGAAGCACTTTCCAGACGGCATTGGCAATGGCATTGAAGCACTTTCATCCAGCTCGTCACTTTCGAAACCTAATGCCCCGAGTGAAACCGTGGATGGCAGTGTATCTTTACCTGAGATGCTAGCTAGCTCTGCGCTTCGTGTGGCTGATCAAACTGCGAATGGAAAAGCTATGCCAGCATCGAATAACACTGCTAGCGAGGCAAATTCAACTGATAATGAGAGATTAGAGCCTAAAATCGGACAAGAGGGCAAGACTTTTCCAGTTTCGCCACTTTCAGGACTTTCGAGCCCTGTGCCCTCGCACACAAACGTGTCCTCAGATCTCGGCAATGGTGGCATTGCCGCTGAAGGAAAGAAAAGCAACAACGAAATCTCTGTTGGCATCAAAGCAAGTGCACCTGCCTCCACGAAGGATATAACTATCATCACGCGCAACAATACCTTTGAACCCAGCAGCAAGAACAAGAATCACGAAAGTAGTGGCGCGGGCAGCCGTCAGTCCGGAGCGGCCCTAATATCACTCCAGTCCTCCGCTGCCGAAACCTTGCAGTCCATGGACTTCGGCCACATCAACCACCACCACAGTGAATCTGACGACGGTGGGAGCAGCAGCGGCGGTGGGCCAAATGGTCAGAGCGCTTCGTTAGCCAGCTCGCGCTGGAACAAAATCCGCAATTTTACGCGCGCGGTGCGGGCGTTCAGCGAGCCGTTGCGGCGCGATGGCCAGCCCTGGCCGAAACCCAGCGCTGAAGACGACGAGAGGAACCAAAAAGGCTCTATCAGCGGTGTTAACAGCAGCCATGATAACAATGGCGGTGACAATAACGGTATTCGTGAAGCTCTTTCACAGCGCAGCAGCGCAAGCAGCGCGAGCGGTGAATCAGGAGGAGATGGCGACGCAGGTGCTGACGGAAGCCGACACGGAGGAAAGAAAGCCGCAACTGCGCTGTCCCTGCCCGAGCTTTTGGGTGCGCCCCCTACTTCTAATGAAGCTGCGCTGAGGTGGCGCAAGCTGCGCACCTGGGCCAAAGTCATGAAGCATTTCCGCACTCAAGTGCCTTCGAGGCGACGCTCGTTCGACCACAAGGACGTGGTAGCGTCTGAGTTAGCCACGGCAGCTGCAGAGAAGGCCAAGGCGAAAATAGCTGCAGCGTTTGCTGGAGATGTATTTGATACCACTAACAGTAATTCTGCTGCTAATCCGGCTCAGTCTAATCCGGCTCAGTCCAACGATGTTGGAGCTCTAAGAATGGGCAACGCCACTTCAACCACCGAGCGCGGGATCGCACCTATGCCTCTTCTTCCACTGGGAGATCTCAGCAACAATGCCGTGAACAACAACAGAGGTAAAGGTACAGGGGTACCACGGCGGCGCAACAGCGACCCGAACTTGGTGAGAGCCAAGGAATTGACGCAAAAAGTGCTCAAGCAATGGATGCGCGAAGGCGGGCAAGCAGAACGAGCCAAAGAAAAGGTTTGAACACGTAAATGGAACAATATCCTTTCTGGTTTTATTCTCCGTGTAATATACAAGCAAAGAAAAGATTGAGACCCATGCTCACATGTGTTCTACAAATCCCCTTTTCAGTTCCTCCTTTCACACGTTGCACGTCATTTTTTTTTTAAATTGTCAACACTTGCAACTTTTCTTCCCCTAATATATACATACGAAGGCCGCGAAGGACGCCGCAAACGAGCGCACTTTTCGGGGTTTACCGTGGCAGTGCACGGTGTGCGCCAAGAAACATTTCAAAAGCGTGAGCCAAATGCAGTCGAGCCGTTGCGTGGCGTGCGGGGCCGGGCGTGATGCCGTGATTGGGCCTCTGCAGTTGTGGCGGGAAGAGCTGAAGGAAGGGGACTGGGTGTTGACCAAGCGCTACGCAGGGAGCGGGCACTATTTAGCGTGCATCGAAGCGATTGAGGTGAATGGGACATATGGACTATTATTCTGTTAAATTTTCATGTCGTATCTCAAATTTTTTTTTGAAAGGTGCGCCTACACCTTCGTGTGCATCAAAAGTGATCGCTGGCCTGCTTTATACGTGTGTACATGATGTGTGTATGCATGTGCCAATTTTGAACAATTGACCCTCAGGTGGCCGACCGGGATTCTCTTGGCATCGCTGAAGCGCAGGCCAAAGCAAGGGCCTTGGTGCCGTCGGTGAATGTGCCTACCTCTTTTGCAAGCATGATGAAAGCAGTGATCACTCTGAGCCGCAGCAAACGCTACAAGAGGGTTGAGAAGGCAGCGACCTCGTATACGCCAGTAGGGCCTCGTTTGAACCCCAAAGTGGCAGGCATTGCCGTCATCGCTGCTGGTGGGACTGGCAGTGGAGCGAATGCAACTGGGGGTGGTGGTGGCACTAGCAGTGGTGTGTTGAGTGGCAGTGCCACTCCCCTGTCTGCTCGGAGCGGCGTGGGCGGAAGTGCGACTCCGTTGTCTGCGCGCAGTGGGGACGGTGGGAACAAGGCACTTTTGACGGCTCGCAGCAGCGGCGGCGGCGACGGTGGTGGGAACAATGGTGGCGGTACCTCTGCGCGCAGCGGCGATGGCGGAGGCAGCGGCGATGGCGGAGGCAAAGGTAACGAGCTTCCCTCAACTCCAGGAAGGATTCTCCCTTCAACCCCTGGACGGTTAACCAGCCGGAGCGACGGGCAAACTTCGGCGAGTGGCACTTCGGTTGGGGGTGAAAACACTGCGAGCAAGACAAAAAAAGCGAACAAAAAGCGCGGCGGCGCGCTCGTGCCCTGGTGCGACTTTTGTTTTTTGCTCTGCATTGGTCCCCTGATTGACAACCTAATTTTCTTGCAGCGATCTATGCCTCTTCTTTGCACACTAATAAAACTCACTTCATTTTTTCGATTTTTTTTTTCTTCGATAAAAACATGAAAAGGTACGAAGAGGTGCCCCACGAGCCGGACTTCGATTTCCTGCCGTCTGCCGACCCTTTTGGCCCGCCAGCCCTCCTCTTCTCCGTAGCCACCTCTACAGGGGAGCACTTATTGGTGCCTCGGTGGTGGCTCCAGCCCCCACCACATTTGCCTAACCTCAGGCCGGGTAATCTAGAGCCTTTTGATCCGTTTTCTTCCTCGTCTCAGCTCTGGGCGCAGCTCGAGCCTCCCTCGCCGCTCTCGCCCAAGTCTCCTTGGAGCCGTTTCAGCAGCGAACGAGAGCCAAACTCGCCAGGAAGTGGGTGGGACCGCAAGAAAGGCCTACCAAAATCACCTCTGTCCCCGGGCTCTCCGAGTCGACAAGCATCCGGTGGTGGTGGCGCTAGTGGCCCGGGCGGAGGCATCAGCCGGCGGTACAGCTTTGCTGGCTTCGGCAGCAGCAGCGGTGGTGGCCCATCTGGGAACAGCGCCAACAACAGTGTCAATGGTGGTGGCGGTGCAGGCTCTGTGCGCTCGTCGCGGGACTCTGTGGATGGGTCGAGGGACTCCTTCATGAGCCGCGACTTCAATGACTTTATTGCTGGAGACCGAGTGCTCATGCAACGCCCGCATCTCATCAAGAAGACGGCAGAAGTTACCGCCGAAGCAAACAAGGACAACCTCACATCGGAAGCTGGTAAAACTAGCAAAAATGGTGGAGCTATTGGCTGTAGTATTGCTGAAAGTGAGGCCGGTGGCGATGCCTCTGATGCCGCAAATGGTGACAACGCAGGCAGTAATGACGGTAGCGAAGGCAGTGACATCGGTGCTTTCGCATTAGCCTTACCCAGTGACATTGTCAGAGATGAATCAGCGGCCGCCGCAGAATTGAACACGTCCTGGAACAAAGCAGCGGTGCACGCGGTGGCTTCCGACGGCACCTTGCTGTTGCGGCACGCGCCCTCTGGGGCTTTGCAGCGAGGGGTGTTCCCGGAGCTGTGTGCGCCCGATGCCGGGGACGCGCGCAAGCTGCCCAAGCCCCTGCTGTGGAAACACCCCTGTGGGGGCTGCGGCCGCCGCCGCAACTTGAAGGAGGACGCGGTGTGCGTGGCCTGCGGCAAGTCCAAGAACTTTGCGTTTTCCGACGTGGCCCACCGCCACTTGAAGCGCGTCCACAAGCTGGAGCGGCTCGTGGTGAAGCCCAAAGCGCCAGCGCGCTCGGCCAGAGATGAGGCATCTGCCGTGTCTATGGCGAGTGCTTCCTCCAGCCGACGACCGTCTCTGGCACCGGTGGAGCGCCGACCTTCGTTGGTATATGGCAACAACGGCTCCACCAGCAGCTCAGTGCTTGGAAATGTCAGCAGCAGCAGCAGCAGTAGTAATGGTAGTACTAGCAGCAC
>Ga0307979_1001088_pt1 | contig 19300 bp, 18 predicted proteins | sample OrgLakmetage1058_FD_201833 | JGI IMG/M metagenome (GOLD analysis project Ga0307979, IMG submission 201833) | Saline water microbial communities from Organic Lake, Antarctica - #1058 | ecosystem: Environmental > Aquatic > Non-marine Saline and Alkaline > Saline | place: Antarctica: Organic Lake...
ATACATTAAATTTGGCAATAGAATTCCGTTAGATTTGGAACTTCGTTCTGGAGGGGCTAGCCCCTCCAGAACGAAAAAACCGGACAGAGTTTAATTTACACTCCCTGATGAAATTATTTATTGTAATAGTGATGGCAACTACACAAATATTCACACTATTCATAAAAAAATCATGATTTCTAAAACGCTAAAATTTGTAGAAGAACTCTTACCCAAATCTATTTTTTACAGAATTCACCAATCTTACATTATTAACTTAAAAAACATAGAGGCATACGACCGATCAACCAATTATGTTAAACTTTGTAATAATATAGAATTGCCAGTGTCTCGATCCAAGCGAACAGACTTTTTAAAACAATTATAAGCCTACTATGGAATTTCATTTACAAGATTTTCTATGGTTTATATCTTTTGCAACTGTTTTTATTTTATCCTTATACTCCTTAATAGTTGCTGTTAGAACACGATTAAAAGCTTTTTATTGGTATTTTGTTTTTAGTTTTTCACTATTGATATACCTTCAGTTTAGATCAGTATATGGTAATATTTTGATTACTGATAATCAATTTTTCCTCAACTTTAATCATGTTATATACTGGTTTATACAGGTCATTTATAATTGTGCTTATGCTATATTTTTTATACATCTTCTAGGTGTCAAAAAACATTTACCCAAATTTGAAAAGCAATTGAAAATAAGTATAAGCAGTATATTTGTTTTGTCTTCTATTGTGGCACTTACAGCTGTAATTATCGCAGATGGTATTTTATTTAGACACTATTTTCAATATGTTTTTTCTCCGTTGATAAGCATCATAGGTTTTATCATTTTATATAAAATATGGGAAATCCCCGGTAAACTTAAAATATTCTTTTTTGTGGGAGGATTGTCCTATCTAGTATTGGTATTATTTGCATTGATAACATCTTTATTCGATATTTTAGGTGATTTTGTAACCCCAATGTCAATATTTTACCTAGGTGTTATTTTAGAACAAATATGCATGGGTTTTGCATTAGGGTATTTTATTGAACAACTCAACAATAGATACAGAGATACTTTAAGACAAAATTTAAATTTAAAAAATGCTCATAATAAAGACCTCAATCTAAAGTTACAACAACAGTCCAAACGTTTGAATAAAATGTCTGCAATAAACAAAGAACAAACGGTAGCCTTATTAAAATCTAATTACGAATCTAAATTAAATGAGTCCCGCTTATCCTCATTGCAAAGCAAAATGAACCCACATTTTATTTTTAATGCGCTCAACTCTATAAAGGTTTATTTGATAGAAAATGACAAAAGAAAAGCAATCACCTATATGAATCGATTTTCTAAATTGTTGCGAAAAATATTAGAAAGTTCAAGAGTAGAGCATATTAGCTTAAGAGAAGAATTAGAAATTTCTAAGCTGTATATTGAAATAGAAAATACAAGGTTTAATGATAATATCACATTTCAGTTAGATGTTTTAGTTGATGATAAGATGTTAAATTTAAGTTTACCTTCTCTTATCCTTCAGCCCTTTCTAGAAAATGCCTTTTGGCATGGTTTAGCTCCAAGCAAGAGAGAGAAAAAATTAAGCATTAAAGTATTTGAAATCAATAATTATATTCAGTTAGAAATAGAAGACAATGGGGTTGGTCTTACATATAATTCGGCAACTAAACTTAACAATAAAATCAAGAAAAAATCTATGGGAATACAATTAACAAAAGAACGTTTAGAAGTATATAATCAAAAGTATAAAACGGCTTATGATTTTAAGATTTCCAGTAAAACATTACCAGAAAATGGAACAATTGTAAGTTTGTTCTTTAAAGAAATATAACAAAACTGATTTTTGGTTTAAAATCATGCCTTACAATAAATTAAATCAATTTTAAAAAAGATAAAACCATAAAAAGGATTAGTTGTAAATTACAGCACAAAAAATTAAACCTAAAAAAGTACTATGAAAAACATAATTTTCTTCCTGATTTTTATTTCTTGTTCCTTCGCTTTAGCACAAAGTAAAGAGGAAATAGCTACAACTGTTGTACAAAACCAACTAGAAGCATATAATGCAAAAGATATCAATGCATTTATGAAGGTTTTTGCAAAAGATGCTGCTATTTATAATTTTGGAGAATCGAAACCCATTGCGAAAGGGAAAAAACAAGTAAAAAAAGTCTATGCAAATTTATTCAAAAATTCACCTCAACTACATAGTCAAGTCATTAACCGAAGTGTAATTGGCAATAAGGTGTTGGATTATGAGCTGATTACTGGTCGTAAAAATCAGAAACAACCTACAAAACTTATCGCCATTTATGAAATTGAAAACGGTTTGATTCAAAAAGCTACTTTCATCAGAGAGTAACTTCCTTTGTTGACTATTAAAACACCTCTTTAGCGATAGCTTCAATATTATCGCTTTTCCCCATTGAGTAATAATGGATAATTGGGATACCCTCTTTTTTAAGTGCTTTAGACTGTTCAATACACCATTCTATTCCTACTTCCCTGATATTCTCATTGGTTTTGCAATTTCGTAATTCAGAAATTAGTGCTTCTGGGAGGTCAACGTGAAATCGATGTGGTAATAAGTTCAAGTGTTTTTTTATAGCCACAGGTTTTAGTCCTGGAATGATGGGAACGTTTATTCCTTCTGCTCGGCATTTTTTTACAAAGTCGAAATACTTCTGATTATCAAAAAACATTTGGGTTACAACATATTCTGCACCACATTCAATTTTCTTTTTTAGATAATGAATGTCGCTGTCTAAACTCGGTGCTTCCATGTGTTTTTCTGGATAGGCGCCTACCCCAATGCAAAAGTTAGTTTTAGAACAATTTTGCAAATCTTCATCTAGGTAAATTCCGTTGTTCAAATCTTTAATTTGTGTTACCAATTCTGAAGCATACCCGTGTCCGTCTTTGTCTGGTTTAAAATAGGTTTCAGATTTTATGGCATCACCACGGAGCGCCATTACATTTTCAATTCCTAAAAAATCAATATCAATCAAGAAATTCTCGGTATCTTCTTTGGTAAAACCCCCACACAAAATATGTGGAATAGCATCTACATGGTATTTGTTTTGAATGGCTGCACAAATCCCAATTGTCCCGGGTCTTTTTCTAACTACTTGCTTTTTAAGCAAGTCATTGCCTATATTTTTGTAAGTGTATTCTTCCCTGTGGTAGGTAACATCTATAAATATGGGTTTAAACTCCATAAGCGGATCGATGTTATCAAAAATAGTATTGATGTTTTGTCCTTTTAGCGGAGGTAAAATCTCAAATGTAAAATTTGTATTACCAGCAGAATTGGCTATATGTTCTATTACTTTCATTTTTTAATTTTAATTGTTATTCAGATAAATTGGGATTCAACCATTTTCGTGCTTCATGTTCACTGATACTTCTGCGTTTGGCATAATCTTTCAACTGGTCTTCTTTGATTTTTCCAAGTCCAAAATAGTTTGCTTCTTTGTTAGCAAAATAATAACCACTCACACTAGCAGACGGCCACATGGCTAAACTTTCGGTCAATTTTACATCTATATTTTCTTCCACATCAAGCAAATCCCAGATGGTCAATTTTTCTAAATGGTCTGGGCATGCTGGATAGCCTGGTGCTGGTCTTATTCCTTTGTAGGCTTCTTTAATTAAATCTGCATTACTCAACTCTTCCTGTTGAGCATACGCCCAATGTTTGGTTCGTATTTCTTTATGCAAAAATTCTGCAAAGGCTTCAGCAAGCCTATCTGCTAGGGCTTTTATCATGATGGAATTGTAATCGTCATGGTCTTCTTCAAATTGAGTTGCCAGTTCCTGTGTGCCAAATCCTGCACTCACACAAAAAGCACCGATGTAATCTTGTTTTCCACTTTCTTTTGGAGCTATAAAATCAGCTAATGCAAAATTGGGCAATTCATCTCGCTTTTGAAGCTGTTGCCGTAAAGTCAAAAATTTAAAAGTTTTATCCTTCGGATTTTCTTTTGAAGAGGAAACTTTTCTCACCTCAATATCATCATCATTGATGCTATTTGCTGGAAACAATCCAAAAACAGCCTTAGCTTGAAGAAGCTTTTCATCTAAAATACGCTTCAAAAGAACTTGTGCATCTGCAAATAATTCAGTGGCTTGTTCCCCTACTACTTTATCTGTGAGGATATCTGGATATCTTCCATGTAAATCCCAACTTCTAAAAAATGGAGACCAATCTATAAAATCTTCTAATTTGTTCAATTCAAAATCATCGTAAACTTGTATTCCTAATGTTTTGGGTTTGGTTATTTGAGTAGCTTCCCAATCGATTTTGAATTTTCTTTTCCTGGCATCATCTAAGCTTCTAAATTTCTTATCGTGAGACCTATTCATAAATTTGATGCTGAATTTTTCATATTCATCTCTAATTTGTTCTTTGTAAATAGCACTATCCTGCTTCAGCAGCTTCCCGACTACAGTTACAGCCCTTGAAGCATCATTAATGTGCACAACTGTATGTTGGTAATGGGGTGCTATTTTTACTGCGGTATGTGCTTTAGAGGTGGTTGCACCACCAATTATCAAGGGAATATTGATGTTTTGGCGCTCTAATTCTTTGGATACGTACACCATTTCATCTAAAGAAGGAGTTATTAGTCCGCTTAACCCAATAATATCTACCTGTTCTTTTATAGCAGTTTCAATAATTCTTTCAGGTGGTACCATTACCCCTAAATCAATGATTTCATAGTTATTGCAGCCTAAAACTACGCTGACAATATTTTTACCGATATCATGTACATCTCCTTTTACTGTAGCCATTAAGATTTTACCAGCAAACTCTTGTTTTCCATCTTTTTCAGCTTCAATATAAGGCTGAAGGTAGGCTACCGCTTTTTTCATTACTCTAGCTGATTTTACTACTTGGGGTAGAAACATTTTTCCACTTCCAAATAAATCTCCAACTACATTCATTCCTTCCATTAAATGACCTTCTATGACATGAATAGGTCTTTCTGCAGATGACCTTGCCTCCTCTACATCTTCAATAATAAAAGCATCCAAACCTTTGACTAAAGAATGGGTGATGCGTTGCTGTAATTCTAAACTTCTCCATTCTAGAACAGCTTCTGTAGTGTCTTTTTTCTGATCTTTAACCGTTTCAGCAAAATCTAACAAACGTTCTGTTGCTTCCTCACTCCTATCGAATAAAACATCTTCAACTAACTTTAATAATTCCTTATCAATTTCATCATAAATCTCTAACATACTTGGATTTACAATTCCCATATTCATTCCTTTTTGAATAGCATGGTATAAAAAAGCAGAATGCATGGCTTCTCGAACTGCCGTATTTCCTCTAAACGAAAAGGACACATTACTTACTCCTCCAGAAACGTTAGCGTGTGGTAAGTTTTTGCGAATCCAAGCTGTAGCTTCAAAAAAATCTAAGGCATTTCTTCGGTGCTCGTCAATTCCAGTAGCAACCGGAAAAATATTAGGATCAAAAATAATATCCTGAGGTGGAAAATTGATTTCATTTACCAAAATGGTATAAGATCGTTTACAAATATCAATTCGTCTTTGATAGGTATCTGCTTGCCCATCTTCGTCAAAAGCCATGACCACAACGGCTGCTCCGTAGCGTTTAATCAATTTTGCACGGTGTTTGAATTCTGCTTCTCCTTCTTTTAAACTTATAGAGTTTACAACGCTTTTACCTTGAACAACTTGCAGTCCAGCTTCTATTATTTCCCACTTGGAGCTGTCTATCATGATGGGAATTCTGGCAATATCCGGTTCTGAAGCAATTAAATTCAAAAAAGTGACCATCGATTCTTTTCCATCCAACATGCCTTCATCCATGTTTACATCTAAAATTTGAGCACCCCCATTCACTTGGTCTAAAGCAACCTCTAGTGCTTCCGTGAAATTTTGCTCTTTAATCAAACGTAAAAACTTTCTAGAACCCGTTACATTGGTTCGTTCTCCTACATTTATAAAGTTACTATTCGGGCCAATCTGCAATGCTTCTAAACCCGATAAGCTTAAATATTTAGTTTTTTCTGAATCCATAATATGGTTTAATATGATGTGTGAAGATTGTATTTAGATTTAGGTCTTGGCTTGTATTTTTCTGCACTAGCTGCTATGGCCTCTATGTGCTCTGGTGAAGTCCCACAGCAGCCACCGATAATATTGACTATTCCTGATTCTAAGTATTCTTCTATATATTTTTTCATTTCGCTCGGACTTTGGTCGTATTCTCCAAATGCGTTGGGTAATCCTGCATTGGGATGTGCTGATGTATAAAAATCCGTTTCATGAGAAAGCCGTTTCAAATATGGGAATAATTGCTCTGCACCTAAAGCACAATTGAAACCTACACTAAGCAAAGGAATATGAGAAATAGAAGTGAGAAAAGCTTCAACAGTTTGCCCAGAAAGGGTTCTTCCAGAAGCGTCTGTAATGGTTCCAGAAACCATAATAGGAATTGAAATATTTTGTTCCTCCTTGATTTCTTCAATAGCAAAAAGAGCTGCTTTAGCGTTTAGTGTGTCAAAGACCGTCTCCACCAAAAGCACATCTACTCCACCTCTTAACAATGCTTCTACTTGTTGTTTGTAGGATTTTCGTAAATCTTCAAAAGTTACTGCTCTGTACTCTGGCTTATTTACATCTGGCGAAAGGCTTGCAGTCTTGTTGGTCGGCCCAATGCTTCCTGCTACAAAACGAGGTTTATCTGGATATTTTGCAGTAAACTCTAAAGCCACTTGCTTGGCAATTCTTGCAGATTCATAGTTGAGTTCTTCAACTAAAAACTCCATATTATAATCTGCCATAGCAATGGATGTACCTGAAAAAGTATTGGTTTCTACAATATCTGCACCTGCTGCAAAATATTTCCGGTGAATGTCTGCAATTGCCTTGGGTTGAGTTAAAGACAACAAATCATTATTCCCTTTTAAAGAAGTTGGATAGTCTTTAAAGCGTTCACCTCGGTAATCTTCTTCAGAAAAATTATATTGCTGAAGCATTGTTCCCATAGCTCCGTCAAGTACCAATATTTTTCTTTGTAATAGCTCTTGTAGGTTACTCATAATAATATAGTTATAGCAGTTTCAATTGAACTGAGTTAGTGAATGAATTTTGATGTTTTTGGATAGAAAATAATCCAAAGAAAAGGGATTGCAATTCAGTTACAGTAAAAGCATACTTCGCTTTCAAAATAGAAAGTAAGTAACTGAATGTAAGCTGAAAATCTTTAGTAAATTGTGAAAAAGTAGAATGTTCAAAAACAACTTTTGATTCTTCTGTTTCAATTTGTAGTATATCCATTTTTTAAGTATTGAATTAAATCAAACTGCTAAAATGTTAAATTGAAAGGAGGATGTAAAAGTATACATGCGGGTTATCTATCTAGCAACATGATTAAAATACCATGTTGTAAAGTAGAATTTAGCACCTTCTCTATTGCTAGAGGGTTGCTAAGGCTTCATAGGGTCTATTCCCTCAACCTTTCTTGATAACATTAAATAAAAGTCTGAACTTATTGCTAAACTAGTTATAAAATGTGAATGAAATGAATTAATAGCGGTTTTTTTATTAATTTTTTATTTGGTTGAAGTATCTCAAAAACTCTTTATTGACATTATTAAATAGTAAACATTTAAATTAGCACTTAGGTGTAACAATATTCGTTTAAACTCGTCTAACAAAAAAACCTTCTAATGAAAAAAACATTCCTTTCTATCTTAGTATTATGTTGTAGTATCTCAAGTTTTGCTCAACAAATTATTGGTAAAATAATTGACAACGACTTACAGGAACCTGTTCCGTTTGTAAACATTCAACTTAGCGACAGCAAAGGAACCATCTCCAATAACGAAGGAGTTTACAGGCTGGATGTGGAAGGTTATGAACCCTCGCACTTAGTTACTTTTTCGTCTATGGGGTTTGAAGAGCTTCAAATTAGCATTCAAGAACTTCAACAAAATAGCGATATTGTCTTGACATTTTCTAATGAGGTATTAGACCAAGTATTTGTAACCAACAAAGAACTTTCTGCATTAGAGATTATTGAAAAATTTAAAGAAAATAGAGCTGAAAATCACCAATTAGGTCAAAAAAGATACCGTTTGTTTTACCGAGACAGACAAAGCTTTAAACCAGAACAAATGATTTTTGAGCTTAAAAAAGCCACCAACTTAACTAAAAAAGCCCGAAAGCAAATTAACAAATCGATGCTGGAGCTTAATGATGATATCTCAGGTAGCACGAGTTTAAGCTTTTATGAAAGTTTGCGTGATTTATATATTCAAGATACTACATTGGTTGATTTAAAAAAGAAAATTTACTTGGCTGATTCCGATGCTAAAAAAGATGTGGAAGAATATCAGGAACAAGCGATTATGAAATTGTTTCAAAATTTTGATTCTGAATACGGATTTAAAGTGAAACTTGGTTTGATTACGTTAACCGATTCTGTTGAAATGAATACAAGTGAAAATTCGGTAAGCATAGGAACCAACGATGAAGATGATTGGGAAGAGGAAGACAGTGCCGAAGAAAATGATACGATTGCTAAGAAGAAAAAAATAAGCCCTGATTTATCAATTGAACGCTATCCAGAATTAGCTTATACAAAAGGCCAAGAACTCCCAGACGTTTTAGAGGAAATAAAATGGTATGACTACGAACTACTGGAACCAACTATTGTAAAAGGTAGACAACAATATGTCATTCGATTTGAACCAGGACGCAGAAAAGGTAAATTTGAAGGCAAAATGTACATTGATAGAGAAGACTTTGCACTCACCCAAATTGATTATAAATTAGCTGAAGGAAAAAGTGTATTCAGTCTAAATTTGAAGCTGCTTGGTTTTGAAGTTGACGTATATAAAGCAGAAAAGAGCATACGTTTTACCAAAACAGATGAAGGATTTTATGTACCCTATTACGCAAGTAGAAGCCAAGGTGGATATGTTTTTTTAAGAAGAACACTCACCTTTATAGAAAACAATCCTAACCGAAAAGAACGCATTAAATTCAAACTGAGATTTATTATAGAAGTTGAAAATGAAGAAACTTCTGAGTGGGTTTTATTAGAGCAAGAAAACATAGAAGGAAAAACTTTAGACTCCAGTAATTTTGCAGCTTCTTTAGAAACTGAAACCGTAGAAACCTACAGTCCTGAAATTTGGAAAGATTACCCCATATTTGAAGCAACAAAGGAAATGAAGCAGTATAACTTTAAGGAATAAATAAAGAATATTCATTTTCATTCATTTTCATTCATTTTTAAACATAGAATAGGGTTGTTTTCTAATTAATAAATAAAAGTTTGAATACTACCCTATTTTTAACACCCCTAAGTTAGTGCAATTTTGTATTTATTTTAATTTTACCCTTAAAATTAATATATACCAATGTATAACTTTTAATGATGTATTTAGAAAAGAATATAGTTCTGCTTTCATAAAAAGAGACCCATAAACTTGGGTAGTTTTTTGAAATAAGAGAATGCTGTATTTTATGTAATGTGCAACATTTGAGAGAAACGGTATTAAACCACAATCATGAAAATAGGGGTTCCATCTGAAATCAAAAACAACGAAAGCAGAGTTTCCATAACACCCGCAGGTGTATATGAACTTACCAAACAGAATCACGAAGTCTACGTGCAAAGCAATGCTGGTCTTGCCAGTGGTTTTGGCAATGCAGATTATGAAAAAGCGGGAGCTGTAATTTTAGAAACCATACAAGAAGTTTACCAAACAGCAGAAACCATAGTAAAGGTAAAAGAACCAATTGAAGAAGAGTACACTCTTATAAAAGAAAATCAACTGGTTTTTACTTATTTTCACTTTGCTTCCAGCCAGAAATTAACAAAAGCTATGCTTAAAGCAAAGGCCACTTGCATTGCTTATGAAACGGTACAAGATGAAGACGGCAGTTTACCGTTACTCACCCCAATGTCTGAAGTTGCTGGTCGGATGGCCACTCAACAAGGAGCAAAATATTTAGAAAAACCCATCAAAGGAAAAGGAATTTTATTGGGTGGCGTTCCCGGAGTTTCGCCAGGAAAAGTATTGGTACTTGGAGCAGGAGTAGTTGGTGTTCAAGCAGCAAAAATGGCTGCCGGTTTAGGCGCACATGTAACTATATTAGATATCAATATGAAGCAACTTCGTTATGTAAACGATGTCATGCCAAGTCACGTGGTAACTGAATTTTCAAACGAATACAATATTAGAAAACACATTAAAACGGCAGACCTTATTATTGGAGCTGTTTTAATTGCTGGTGCAAAAGCGCCAAAACTGATTACAAGAGACATGTTAAAAGACATGACGCCAGGCACCGTAATGGTAGATGTTGCAGTGGACCAAGGTGGTTGTTTTGAAACGACGCGACCAACTACCCATGAAGATCCAACATACATCATTGACGATGTGGTACATTATTGTGTAACCAATATGCCTGGAGCAGTTCCTTACACGTCTACCCTAGCACTTACCAATGTTACCTTCCCTTATGTAATGCAATTGGCAAATTTAGGTTGGGAAAAAGCTTGTGAAGTAAACAAGAGCCTAGCCAAAGGACTAAGTATGGTCAATGGTGAAGTGATTTGCCCACAAGTTAAAAAGGCATTTCCAGAGTTGGTGCACTAAAATAAGTAGCAGAAACCCGCTATCCATTATATTTTTATTGAGCAACATAAGATTTGGTAAAACTTTTTCAAGGAGCTCATAAAATCGCTCTTAAAAAAGCACCAAATCTAAATGTTCCCCAACCAAAGCTGCCATTTCTATCGGGGCTAGAGTGAATTCGTTTTCAAAAGGGGCTTTTCTAATCATGAGAAATGATGTGAAGAAACTTTCTACTTATTTAAATCTTCAAAAATAAGTTGTATTACAGGAATTGTATCATAACCAAGCCATTTCCTCTCCTCTAAAGGTATACCTGAAAAACGATGTAAAATACCGTGATGAGAAATCGATTTATTTGATAATTCTTTTTCACTTCGTTGATATTGGTGTAGGAGAATACCATTATCAAGAGCTTCCAAGCCAAATATTATAAAATTAAAAGATTCATGATTAATATTTTGATTACTTAAGTCAACCTCAAACCATTCAGGTATTTTATTGGGAATGGTATAGATTAATTCATTACTTAATAAATTAAATGTATCTTCCCCATGCTTATCTTCTTGATAACCTAACAACTTAACTTTAAACTTTTTTCCTGCGCTGTTATACCCATGTATTAGTTTATTTCCTTTTCTAAACTTATAGCGTATTCCTACTAGTTTTAAATTTTCAGTTAAACGTTTTGTAGGTAGATCTAATAAAGCTAGTTTTCCCTTTGCAATTATATAAGGAACATAATTCTTATTGGATGTGCCAACATAAAGGTATTTTTTTGGCCGCACCACAACTTCGTCTAGATCCAAACCTTCATCCAAATAAATAATATTTGAATTGAAAGCGTTTCTTTGCAAAGGTTTGTTATAAAATGAAAAGGAGGCAACAATTGAATCAGCATCTACAATGAAATTTTTCGGTATTACCAATTTAGATTTCTTTGTTCTCAATTTTTTAATAGTTCCATTAAAATAGAAACTCAAGAGTACTTCTTCGTCCCCGAACTCTTTTGGGTATACGAATTCAAATTGCTGCTGTGCATGACAATAGGAATTATATAAAAATAAAAACATAGGTAAAACAAAAAATACTTTACCTATATATTTGATGATTCTTTTTTTTAGCATTCTAAGTCAACTATAAATAACCATCATCTGCCCAGTCCGCAAAAGTACAGGGTATGTTATCCCAAGTCTCTGAACTTATATTGACCCAAAACCTTCTTGTAGTAACCGTTGCTGAAAATGAAAAACCTGTAAAACCCCCTTGGTCATTGTAAGTTGCTGTGCAAGGTCCTGGATTTGATATTTGATAACACCAAAAACAACCATCAGCAACTACGCCACCATTCATGAAATCACCGTCATTATTTTCTAGCGTGTTAAATAAATAAGGTAGTTCAGCATCACTAAATTCAAATGCTGCATCACGTTCTAAGTTATCAATCAAGGTTTCATCTAAATTAAGTTCAAAAGCATCTTGCTGCACAAATCGTATTAGGTCATCTACAATTAAGACTTGCGCTGCACTTAAGTTATTTGTTGTTTTATATAATTCATATTTATACAACCAAACATCAATCTTATCAGCTTTACTCAAATTTGCAAAATCGGCAAGTACAATGCGTGTAGACATATTTGAATTTAAATAATTCTCATAGATACTTTTCCCGTTTTGATTATTGGTTGACTTTTCAATAGCCATAAAATCGTCGTTTTCTGAGGAACAAGATGATAATATTCCGACAATTACTAATATAATTAAACCTCTCATTTTATATAGATTTATGCTTCCATTCTTGGAAACGTTTTACAATTATTTTTGGATTAAATTTTTAGATTAGTCTCTAACTAAAATGGCCAAATTATGTAAAACCTTTACAACGCAAATACTTAAAAATCCAGTAGCGCTGTGTGTGTGTGTGAAGAGTTTTCTTTTATTAACATATCTCGAACTTAATGTTTTTTTCTTTAAACCGCAAATAAAAATAGTTTAAATTTCGATATAACACAAACTCTTGAGTCTATATGAAAAGCAACTGGCAAGCTTATGCTGGGGAAAATAAAGGGAAAAAGAAAGAGTAAAAAACTGAAAAACCTATTTGTTTTGAGTACAATATAGTTTAGTCAGGCAACATAAGATTTGGTAAAACTTTTTCAAGGAACTCATAAAATCGCTCTTAAAAAAGCTACCAATCTAAATGCCGTCCAACAAAAGATGCCATTCCTATCGGGGCTATCGCATTTTATTTTTCATTAGAAGTTCATTAGTTTAGCAACATTGTATGACAATGACAAAAAATAAAAATTGATTAACAACAATTATATGAATACTGATTTGAAAAGGAAACTTGGCCTTTGGGATGGTGTTCATGTGGACTACTTAAAAGAACTCTATAACGCAAATTCTTCAAGTATCGCTTTTTTTGAGAATTTAGTAAAGCTTTGTATCGATGAAAAAGATTTACAAATAAGTACAACTTGGCTCATTAAACATCATTATGACAACAGACAGAAATTGCCTGAACATCTTACTGAAAAACTTTTAGATACAAGTAAAAACCTTGAACGCTGGGAAGCAAAACTTCATCTACTACAACTCGTACCGCATTTTAACTTAACAGATAATTCAATCATCATTACCGACGATTTTGTAAGAGAATGCTTGATTGACAGTAACAAGTTTGTCAGGGCTTGGGCCTATAATGCACTTTACGAACTTACAAAATACATTCCTGAATTAAAATCTGAATTAGAATTTATGTGTCACAAAGCAATGGAAACTGAAAGTGAAGCTATAAAATCCAAGGTTCGTAAAATACTTTTGGAATTAAACAAATGAAGTCAATCTGCTCTGAATTAAAAAGTTGAAAACTAGTTAGAAAACGAATAAAGCATTTATAAAACATAAAATAAATTTTACAAACAGCTAATACAACTTACTAACAAATAGCAAATTATAAATGTATTTTCATCTGCAATATACTTTTTGCTTATATTTGTTGTTATGTTAGTCCAAACCTAAAAAACAATAATTATGAAAAATATCCTCATATTTAGAAATAGTATCCTAAGCCTTTTGGCAATTGGATTCTTCTTCATCTCCTGTAGCGAAAGCGACGACTCCATAGAAGCAGATAATACAGCAGAAACAATCTTGGAAATCCAACGCTCCTCAGAAATTGACCAAGTAGATTCTGTACTAGGAGAACTAGTAATTAAATCTTATGAAGAGCAAGAAACTGAATCAGCAAATACAATTCCCGAGTGTGTAACGGTTACGATAATAGCTCAACAAAATTTTAGAGAAGTTACACTAGACTTTGGTAATGAAGGTTGTTTTGTAAATGGACATCTATTGAAAGGGCAAATTATTTATGATTACACCAGAAATCCAGAAGCACAAGAAGTAACTATCAATTACAATTTAGTTGATTTTTATTTTGATAACAAGAACGTCATCGGAACTCGCTCTATCTTCAGAGAATTAGCAAATGAAAATGGCAATCCCCAGTTTACACATGATTTAAGTATTACCGTTATATGGCCAAATGGAGTCCAAGCTTCCAGAGAAGGTACTCGAATTAGAGAATGGGTTGAAGGTTTTGGCAGTGGCACTTTTGATGATAATGTTTTTGAAATTACTGGAGATTGGACAGCCAATTTTGTCAATGGAAACACCCATTCCTATGAAGTAATGATGCCCTTGAGAAGAGAAATGACTTGCGCCTATTTTGTAAGCGGCACGCTAGACGTGCAAAGAACTAATTTCAGCGGAATGTTGGATTATGGAGATAATGAATGTGACAATCAAGCAACCTTTACTTTTAATAATGGTCAAGAAGTGGCAATTACGCTAGATTAATCAATTTGAAAGTATACTTTGTCCTATTACGCTAAACGAAGAAATACAAAATCAAGAATTTTATCATATTGTGAAAAAAGTGAGATTAATCCTTAAGTCGGAATAAAACCCCACCCGTCAACACAAATATAAAATACAAAAGCACAAAATTTATCTTCATTTTATGCTAATGCAGTTTGTATATTTATAAAAGACCTATATATTTGCATTCATGAAAAGAAAATATTTAAATAATTGGTGGTGGAGCAAATTACGTCTCAAATCGTGATCCAACCCCTTATTTGAAAAATCAATATAAATCAAAAAAAGGCTTGTCTATCACGACAAGCCTTTTTTAGTTTAGGGCAGTTCTATAAACTCTTTTTGGAATGATAACGCAAGAGTTTTTTTAAGATATGAGGCGACAAAAACGGAGTTTAGCCTAGCTAAATGAGTATTTTGGCAACGAAGTAGCTGAGAAAAAGAACTAGTTAACAACTAAAATAGGTTTTTAGAAATGCCCCTTAATAACCCAAGAAATGAAGTTTACTTTACAAACCAAATACAAAAAATTACTTTCAGATACCATAACTCCAGTGAGTATTTATTTAAAATTAAGAGACATTTTTCCAAATTCATTATTATTGGAAAGCAGTGACTATCATGCAAACAAAAACAGTTTTTCGTACATCTGCTGCAATCCAATTGCATCCATAAAAGTTGAAAATGAAAAACTCACCCGAAAATATCCTGACGGAACAGAACACATTCTGGAAATAGAAAAGCAAACCAACATTGTTGAAAAGATTCAGGACTTTACCCAGATTTTTGAAACGGAGGAATTGGACTTCAAATTTATTCACAATGGCTTATTTGGATTTACATCTTTTGATGCAGTTCGGTATTTCGAATCGGTTCACATCAGTAAACGCAAAGAAGGCTTGAATTTACCAGACATCTATTATGCAGTTTATCAAAACATCATCGCTATCAACCATTTTAATAATGAAGCTTACATTTTCAATCACAGTTATGATGGAAGTTCTGCTCTGAACCAAATAGTAGAATTAATTGCAAATCAACAAGTAAATAGCTTCAATTTTAATCTTAAGCAAAAGGCTTTTTCCAATTTAACTGATGAACAGTATTTGGAAAATGTAGACAAAGCGAAGCAACATTGCCAGCGTGGAGACGTATTTCAACTGGTGCTTTCCAGACGTTTTTCACAAGCTTTTCAAGGAGATGAATTCAATGTGTACCGTGCCTTAAGAAGTGTAAATCCAAGTCCGTATTTGTTTTATTTCGATTATGGTGATTTCAAAATATTTGGCAGTTCACCTGAAGCACAGCTAGTTATTCAAGATGAAATGGCAGAGATTCACCCCATTGCAGGAACTTTTAAACGTACTGGAAATGATGCTGAGGATGCAGAAGCAGCAAAAGCCTTGGCAGCCGATCCCAAAGAAAATGCCGAACATGTAATGCTGGTAGATTTGGCAAGAAACGACCTTAGCCGAAACGGCACTGAAGTAAAAGTAGAAACCTTTAGAGAAATTCAATATTTTTCACATGTTATTCACCTGGTCAGCAAGGTGGTTGCACAGAAAAAACCGAATGTATCGAGTATGCAATTGGTCGCAGATACATTTCCTGCTGGAACGCTCAGTGGTGCACCTAAATATAAGGCGCTTCAACTCATAGAAAAGTACGAAAATGTAAACCGAGATGCCTATGGTGGAGCTATAGGTTTTATGGATTTCAAGGGAAATTTCAACCAAGCCATTATCATCAGAAGTTTCGTTAGTAAGCATAAACATTTGCATTATCAAGCAGGTGCTGGAATTGTTTCCAGCTCCAAACCCGAAGATGAATTACAGGAAGTATACAACAAACTGGGTGCCTTAACCAAAGCCTTAAAACTAGCAGAAGATGTGTATTAATATAATTTGGGCGTTCGAGCGGGCCTGCCTGCCAGCAAAGGTAGGTTTACCTAACGGCAGGCAGGCTTTCCGCTATATCTTTTATACCGATAAAAATCGGTATAAAAGGATGCCACTGCTATCCCTAACGCAAAATTCATTTTCAATATAAAAATTTACCTATGCAAAAAATAGCCGTTATTGATAATTACGATTCATTTGTGTACAACTTAGTACACTATTTAGAAGAGTTTGCTGCAAAAGTAGACGTCTTCAGAAATGATGAAGTCTCTATTGCTCAACTCGAAAAATACAATAAAATATTGCTTTCACCAGGCCCAGGAATTCCAGACGAAGCAGGATTGCTAAAAGAAATCATCAAGACCTATGCAGGAAAAATCCCTATGTTTGGCGTGTGCTTAGGACAGCAAGCCATCATGGAAGTTTTTGGTGGTAAACTAGTAAACTTAAAAAAAGTATATCACGGTGTAGCTACAAAAATGGAAGTCGTAGTTGATGACGAAATTTTATTTAAAGATTTACCAAAAGAATTAGAAGTAGGTCGTTACCATTCTTGGGTAATTGAACAAAATATACCAGACTGTTTAGAAGTGACTTCCTTAGATGAGAATAAACAAATCATGTCCATTCGCCATCGTGAATTCGATTTGCGTGCGGTTCAATTCCATCCTGAATCAGTTTTAACTCCAGACGGTAAAAAAATGATCCAGAATTGGGTGGTTAGTTGTTAGATGGTATTTGGTAGTCGGTAGTTTGTAGAGGGTAGCTTTTAATTTGAGGGAAGAATATAGAAATGAGAGAATAGAAATGAGAGATGAGAAGTATGTCCTTCCCTAAATAGCGTTGACCGTTTTGGTTAAAATGAATGTTTAAATTACAAAACCGTCAACACACAACCCAACATCAGAAAACACAAAACCCAACAATAGGCAACCGACAACCCAAAACCGACAACAGAAAACAAACAACAGACAACAGACAACAGAAAACAAACAACAGACAACAGAAAACAGACAAAAAAAAATATGAAAACCCTTTTAAACCGTTTAACCCAATTTCAAAAAATAAGTAAGAAAGAAGCTAAGGAGGTACTGATTTCTATTTCCAAAGGTCAATTTTCTCAAGTAGAAATCGCCGCTTTTTTAACGGTGTACATGATGCGAAACATCAGCATTGAAGAATTGGATGGATTTCGTGAAGCCTTATTAGAATTATGCATTCCTATCGATTTATCAGCTTACAATCCTATTGATTTATGTGGAACAGGTGGCGATGGCAAAAACACATTCAATATTTCTACGGCTGCTTCTTTTGTAACTGCTTCATGTGGTATTCCTGTAGCAAAGCATGGAAATTACGGAGTGTCTTCGGTAAGTGGAAGTTCAAATGTTCTGGAAAGTTTGGGAGTAAAATTCAGCAATAATGAAGCTTTTCTTAAAAAATGTATGGATGAGGCAAACATTTGTATTTTACATGCGCCTTTGTTCCATCCAGCAATGAAAGAAGTAGCTCCCATCAGAAAAGGCTTGGGTTTAAAGACTTTTTTTAATATGTTAGGCCCTATGGTAAATCCTAGTTTCCCAAAACATCAGTTAGTTGGGGTCTTTAACTTGGAATTACTCAGAACCTATGCTTATTTATACGAGCAAACAGATAAAAAATACAGCATAATCCATGAATTGGACGGATATGATGAAATTTCATTAACTTCTTCAGCTAAAGTACATACCCACACTAGTGAACTTATGATTTCAGCAGAAACCTTCAAAACTAAAGCACTTCAAAAAGAAGAATTGTTTGGTGGTGACACAATTAAAGAAGCTTCGGAAATTTTTACGAAAGTTTTACAAGGAAAAGGAACACTTGCACAACATCAGGTAGTAGCTGCAAATGCGGCTTTAGCCATTCATACCGTAACCGATAAACCACTACAAAGCTGTTTTGAAATAGCTTTGGATAATTTAAAAGAAGGAAAAGCATATCAAGTTTTACAAAAATTAAAATCTGTTGCCTAATGCATATTTTAGACAAAATAGTAGCTTACAAAACCAAAGAAATAGCACAACGAAAAGTAGCCACGCCAATACAACTTCTTCAAGAGGAAGCGGCTTTTCAATTGCCAAAAGTTTCTATTTCTGCACATATTTTAAATTTAGAAACAGCTATCATAGCAGAATTTAAAAGAAAATCTCCTAGCAAACAAGATATCAACTTATCTGCAAACCCAAAAAAAGTAGCTATAGCATATCAAGATGCAGGAGTAGCAGGGATTTCCGTATTAACAGATCAACATTTTTTTGGAGGTAGTTTTGAAGACTTACAAGTTGTAAAAAAGAGTGTACTTATACCTATCTTGCAGAAAGATTTTATAATAGATGAGTATCAAATTTATGAAGCTAAAGCCATTGGAGCAGACTTTATTTTATTGATTGCAGCAGTACTTACTAAAGAGCAAATTCATAAATTTGCAAAACTTGCCCAAGAACTAGACTTAGAAGTTTTAGTGGAAATTCACACTGAAGCAGAATTAAAAAAAGCCCTTTGTGAAAACGTAAACTTAATTGGTGTAAACAACAGAAACCTTAAAACCTTTGAAGTAGATTTAGCCCATAGCATGCAGCTGGCAACTAATATTCCTGCTGAATTTATAAAAATTTCTGAAAGTGGAATCAGTTCCACTTCAGCTATAAAAGAATTAAAATCTGCTGGTTTTCAGGCCTTTTTAATGGGAGAGAATTTCATGAAAACAGCTTCGCCCGGACAAACATGTGATCTATTTATTAAGCAATTAAACAACCGAATATAATGATAAATAAAGAGGTCCTTAAAATTAAAGTTTGCGGATTAAAGTATCCAAAAAACCAGGCTCTAATAGCAAAACTAGAAAT
>Ga0307979_1001089_pt1 | contig 19299 bp, 8 predicted proteins | sample OrgLakmetage1058_FD_201833 | JGI IMG/M metagenome (GOLD analysis project Ga0307979, IMG submission 201833) | Saline water microbial communities from Organic Lake, Antarctica - #1058 | ecosystem: Environmental > Aquatic > Non-marine Saline and Alkaline > Saline | place: Antarctica: Organic Lake...
GAGAGACTGGGAAGTGACCAAGTATCGCTAACGAGGTAAGAGCAAAGCATCGCCAACAACAGGAACCCTCCCTGTATAGCTCTGCAGCTCCTAAAGGAGACTGCAAACCCCACTGTTCTCACATCAATTTGCTCTTACCTCGTTAGCGATACTTGGTCACTTCCCAGTCTCTCCAGATCAACACTGGCTTCTTAGGTTTTGTTTGTGCTGCTTTGCTTTTCTTCTCTACCTGTTAGTCTTCTAATTCCGGCCCTTCGGGGCCTGTCTCAAAAATGTCACTTCCATGGCCACTCGGGCATGTGCGCCTGATTAGCTCTTAGGTTTAGTTTGCGCTGCTATGCCTTTCCTCTCTACCTGTTGGCCTTCTAATTCCGGCTCTTCGGGGCCTGTCTCAAAAATATTTGCCATGGAAAGTTCTCTGCTTTCTGCGTTTTACTGAAACCTGTTCAACCGTCCTGAGAGGAGATCTACGATAGGTATCTTTAAGACGTGCCGTGGGTAGCCCGTTAGGAAATGATTCGGTTGCTCTGGTTATGCTAAAGAAGCCGCTTCCTCGAGCACGGAGTCCTCTCGTCAACTGAAGGAGCACTTTAGAGCTTTGGAGTACACACACGACACGACGGGAGTACTGTACCATGTACTAAATACCGTACCTTTTCCTCCTTTCAGGGGGCAGAAAAGGGGCCGAGAGTCGAGAGAGTGTCGAGTGTCGAGTGTCGAGTGACAACAATGGGAAAATAATGGACGGCGGCGTGGGCGTGGGAATTTAAAAATATCTTAGATCTGATCATATAGACAGCGCCACGATGTCACAAGATCAAGACAGCTTCATTAACTCGCTGAGAGAACTGAATAGCAAATGCGAAGATCCTACTGTGAATCAGTATGTGCGAGCTTCCATATCGATCTTGTGCTGCCTCATCGTAGTGATGCTCCTTGCGAACTTGCGAATTCTAATACTGCGCGCACAGCGCGGCGATATGGAGGCGGCCAATGAAATGCTGCTGCCCGGTTATTGGTGGCTCGTGATTGGCTTTGCGTTCACGTACCTCCTCGACGCAGCGTACCTCCTCGTTTGGGATTTAAACGGTGTCGGTGTGGTCTGCCGTGACGGTGACAGTATAGACTGCTCCACGCTCGCGATATTAGCGGGATTGGAGTTGGCTTGTCGCCGATTTGTCATCGACGGCGTGGCGGTATTTTTCATGCACTACGGCGCCGGTCAGCGTGCTTTGCGATCGACCGTGTGCATCGTTGCGCCATGGGCACTGTTCGTAGGGTTTGTAGAGTTTCTTTGGAATCAGCGGCCCAACGATGATGACGCCGGGAACCACTATGAGAACAACCCTGCAAGCTCAAATTTTTGGACTGCTCACAACACAGCACCAAATTTCAATGCGTTGAGCCTCGGTTTGGAGATTACTTATGCGAGCTTAATGGTGATCTTTTACGGTAGTCTGGCGTTCTTCCCGCCACATGTCGTTTACCGCCGCCCAGCTCTCGGAAATTGGTATATTGGCTGGCAGCTCGTCACTATGATTCTTATTAATGTTGACGTGGTGGTTGTCTCAGCGATGCACTATTCTTACGGCTCGTGTGTGTACTACATCAGCTTCACGTTTCTGGAGGTGCTAGTCGGGCCCTTCATTTTGTGGGGTACGCTCAAAGACGACTCAAAGTACTGGCAAGGCTTGCTCTTTGTAGACGACGACACCAACGTCTCTTCAAGCCACTGGTCAAATTTCGCTGGTTGTGTTGACTCCTTGTTCAGGTGCGCTCGCAACGGCACCTCCCAATCAACGGGAACGAACAGTTCAAATACTTCGCCTTTGCTTGATGCACCATCTTCCCCAGAAGATCACTACCGCCGAACGAGCAGCACTTACCCGTCGACAGCAAATAACACTTCGCAAACTAGTGCGCCACAACACGTGACGCTCACGCAGCCATTGCTGGGGCAGTCTCTCATGACCGACGCAGCTCAAGAGCTGGCGAGCACCATGGAGCTTCTTTCCGAGACACCGAACGTGGAATTCCTTCACTTCGGCCTGTTGAGCATTGAAACAATATTAGCGTATGACCACCCGTCTGCGTTTGTGCTTGGAGCTGGTGGTGCAGCCAAGGTCTACAAAGGTAGACTCCGAGGCGAGCCTGTGGCCATCAAGATGATTTGGTCAGTAGACATCACCGCAGAAATCGTTGCGCAGTTTCGGGAAGAAGTCATCATGCTCGCAAAACTTGCACGGCACCCGTCAGTGGTACAATTGAAAGGGTATAGCGTCATGCCGCCTGCACTCTGCGTGGTCATGGAACTCTGTTCCAAAGGTTCCTTGCTTGAGTTGTTAGAAGGCATTAGGAACGATGCTGCAAGCGCTGAAGAAGCCACCAGATTTCGCCGCAAAGCGACGCTGTTGCGGCAGGAGTATGAGCGCCAGCCACTAAACTCTCCGAGAAAAAGCGATGGTAGTTACAGTGACATTAATGCTGTCTCGGGTATGCAGCAGCTCGTAGGTGGCAATGAGACGGTTGCGAATCATGGCAGCTTTGGAGCGGGAAATGCTGAGAATGTAGGCACAATGAGCAGGCCTCGCTATTCGAGCGCGGGAAGCAATTCGTCCGACGTTTCGACTGTTTTGGTAGCATTAGAGCAAACTTGGCCAGCGCGTTTGCAAATGGCTTGCGAGTGTGCTGAAGCTGTCGCATTCTTGCACCTCCAAAAGCCTCCGGTCATGCACAAAGACATCAAGTCAAGCAACTTCTTGGTTGTAGAGAATTCAGCTCCACCAGGCGGCTGGAACAGCAGCTGGGTTTATAAATCTGCACCGGCTGCTGCTTTATCAGTGAGCGCACGAAGCTTGAGCTCTCTATTCAGCAGTAACGGTTCGAATAGCAGGAGTGGGGCTTCAGAAAATCAAGGTGTCCAAAAGAAATGGCGCTACGAAATTCGGCTGAGCGACCTCGGCAGCGCTGTCGAATCGTTGGTTGAGCTGGCACAAAGCGACGCGAACTCTACTCGCAGCGACTCCCATGTAGGAGACGTGAATTCCCCGCTGGTCGGTGGATTGAATGCCCCGCGAGTAAGCCTGAATGGTGCTGGGTTGGAGCCTGAAAAGCGAGAACGGTTCGGCAGTGGCTCCAACGGGGGGAGCTTAATCACTGGCCCGCGCCGTCACGGTCGCCGGCCTCCAATTCCTCGCCGGGGCAGTGGCAGTGGGTGGGGCAGCAGTGCTGACGGCAGTGAGAGGGCACGTTCGTCCTGCACTGGCGAACGCCAAAGCATGGACTTCAGTGGCCACGAGGGGCCTCGGCAGCATTACAGCTTTGGGGCTTCGCCTCGCACTGCTACTTCTACTGCGGCTGGTGCTGCCTTAGTGGGCGGCGGTAACATTCGTTACAGTGAAAGCAGTGTTGGCAGTGCTACTCGCGGCACCATGAATGGGCTAGCAGGATGGGTGCCTGGTGCGACTGGGACAGTAACGCCGCCGCGGCGCCGGCATAGTGACGTGAGCCGAGAGTCCTTGGGTGGCCTCGAATACGACGAAAACAAAGTCTACGAGCTTCAGGTAACATTATTTGGTAAACTGAACCAGTGCGTAAATTTTGCCACCTTGAAATATTCCTTTCTGGGAGAGTTGACCTTTTCATGATTTGATTTGCTCTCTTCGTTTTCTTTTCTTTTGTTGCACGTTCTGTGTGTGGTGCATGCTTGCTCCTTATTTCACGGCGTGTAGGGTTCTGTGACTCCAAATTGGGCTGCGCCCGAAGTACTCGCGTCCATCATTTCGGTGCGCGCTCGAACTGGTGACGACCCCGTGGCACGCTTCAGTTTTCGACACTCGGTCAATTCAGGCGATGCTCCTCCGGCAACTGCTGCTCTCGGTGGTACCGAAGATTCACAGGAAAGCCCAATGTCATTCGCGGACGGACTTGGTGCACCTTTCTTCTCGCCAAATGTTAAAGGCAACGGTCTTCACAGTGCTGTGTCGTTAACTGTGGCTGACGCTCCATTGACCGCAGCTACTGGCTCGAGTGTAGACGGCGTGAATAACGACGGCATGCTTCCGCCATCAGGGCCGGAGCCTGCCACACCGAAGACCGGCCACCCAACGACAGCGCCGCCAACGAGTGCTCCACCTCAGAACAGCTCAACTCCCACGTCTGCTCGCAGCGCCACGTCCTCGTCTGCGTCATCGCGGGCCGCCAGCCGGCCTTTTAAAGACCCGTATACCACGGCCGCGGACGTATATTCCCTGGGCATCGTGCTCTGGGAGTTGTTCGCGTGCCAAACCCCGTTTGATGACGCCGGCTTCATGGAGCTCGTGAAAAGAGTCGGGCGCGACGGTGAGACGCCGCCGCTGCCATCGAATTGCCCTCCAAAATACGCCTCCTTGCTTCGTGCGTGTTGGCGGCGGGATCCGCAGCAGCGGCCGTCAGCTCTCAAAGTAGTGGACACTTTGCGCGCCATTCAGGGAGACCTCGAGTCTGAAAATGTTCAAGACAGTCATGTGTGACACGGGCCTTGGTATGTTTGTAATGTATGGTTTGTGTGAAGTGAAGGTAACTGTGCCTATGTCCTATGTTTAGCACCAGCCGTACTGACCTGCGTACTACGTCGACTTCGTAGATATATATACAAGGATTTCACCTCGAATTTCTAATTCTGAGTGAGGAGTAATATATGGCAATATATTTTTCTCGCCCTTCGCCCGGCAAATGGGGACTAATTTACGAGTAACGACATCCAAAAATATAGAGAGTCGGGCGAAGTGGCAAAGTCCTTTTTCGTTTGCTGAAGTTTTCTAGTGTTCGAACGTATTTGCCATGTGAAATGCTTTATTCTACACCTACCAATTCTCAAAAAAAAAGAAGCGCAAAAGATACAGATAATGCCGTAAGTGAGTTCGACTACACTAAGCAGGCAAGTCCACTGTAGGCGTTTTTAGCTTTTCTTGTGCTTTCGCTTCAATCTCTAATCGACGCTGCGGAGTGTACCAACGATCAAAGTTTCGCTTGATTCCATTCACGAAATCGCGTCGGGCGAAGGTGAGGATGGCGGAGTTGACGGCGTCGGTGGACACCCTGAGGGCGGCGTCTGGCAACAGAGCTACAGGCCCCGTAAGCGGTCCGGTGGTCGTGTAAGCTACGAAACCTTCAATGACTGCCTGGTCGGCTGAGCCGCCCACAGCGGTGCGAATCTTCGAAGCCTGGCCGCGCAGCACTGGTTTGAGCTCGCCTTGCAAGTTGATTTCCACCGGAACAGGGATTGCCTTGCCACCTTGAAGTTGTGCCGTGGTCTGGATGTTGTACGACTGCAAGGCAACTGAGCCGTTAGGTTCTACGTCGACGTGCACGTCAACGAAGAATTCAACTTTGAGGAGGCCGGCGACGTTGATGGGGAGTTGCACCAGTCGGAAGTTGCCGTTTCCAAGCGGAACAGTGCGTTCCGCAGGCCAGGATGCAGCAATGACGTTCGCCGGATCCGCCAAAAAGACAGCTAAGGCCTCGGGGTTGGTGGCACGCAGCTTTGTGTCTACTTCTAGCTTAGAGCCGAATGAAACCTTGTCTCCTTTCCTTTCGTACATCATTGTCATCGACGACTTCGTACTGGACGGTTGGCGCCGCGCGAACCTGTCGATGGCATAATTCCTTGGACTGGACCGCGGTAACCTCGAATGAAGGACGATCGACGTGACATTCACACCTAATAGAAGTATCGCGAAGAGCGATGAAAAACCTATCATATTCTGTTTATAAAGGGGCTTTGCTCAGCGTCAGTGGTGTAAAAAAGTAAGATGTACGTCAGATTCCGAGAAGTGCGATGATGTGTCGTCAACTCCAGCGGGAACTTCGTCCTAATATGTTGTGCTGCAAAAGCAAAATTGAAGCAAAAAAAAGCAAAAATAGAGTGCGAACGACAGCTTCGTTCTCCTTTCAGTACGTGTTTGATGGGCATGGGCAGAAATTAAAAAATGAGCTCCTGGCGAGCCTCTTCGAACTTTGAAGAGTCTAGACGAAATCGATTTTGACCATATAGTTTCAGTGCTCGTCTAGCATCGAAACTATCTGACGTTCAATTTTTACCCTGACCTTGAGGTAGTCCTAGCTTATAAAAAGAACCTGCCACCATGTTCGAGCGGTATTTGGCCACTATGCTGCAAAGCTTTCTAGGCGAATATTTCGAAGAAGGTAGCTTCAGTCGCGAGAAGCTCTCTGTGGGCGCATGGGACGGCTCCGTAGTGCTCACTGACTTGCGCTTGAAGAAGCACGCTCTTGATGTGTTGAACTTGCCCCTAGAGATCAAAGTGGGCACCATCGGCCAGCTCAAACTCGAAATTCCTTGGAGCCGGCTCGGCACAAAACCTTTGACTGTCGTAGCTGACCGCGTTCTCCTCTTAGTTGTGCCCAAGGTAGATTGGACTACACAAGAGGCCACTGCACAGCAAGATGCCGTAAAACGCGCGCGCTTGAGCCTGGCGGAAATGTTGGATGGAGACCTAGACTTGGGCGATGACACGGACGACGAATCAGGAGATAAACGCGCTAACCGGGCAGAGCGGCTGAGTGCTGTAGCGCACACACTTTTGCAGCGGCTGCTTGACCGCTTCGTAGACTCCATTCAAGTGCACGTGACTTCTGTGCACGTACGGTACGAGGACTTTGGGGTCAACGCTAGCTTGCCTGGCCAGCCCTTCTGCGTTGGGGCTACGCTCGACTCGTTGCACGCCATGTCAGCCGAGCCCCAAGCTGCGCCGCCTCGAGGTGGGTTCGCTGCTAGTTTAGCTGCTGCTATGGGCCCCACCCAGTCTCTTGCTCCATGGGTGATCAACGACTACAGCCAACTCGGCAGGGACGACGACTTCATTCATGACGACGACGAGGAGGATGGAAGCAGTTCACACCCCATTTCGAAACTCCTCCAGCTCAACAAATTGAGCATATACTGGGAGCCCTTGCATGACACCTCCTCTGGACATGATACAGATTCTGAAGACGAAGAAGGGGGTGCTGAAATAGCAGAGGGTAGAGGAAGAGGAGTTGGTGTTGGCAGCCAAGAGTTAGCACGAGTGCCACCTGAGGCAGCTATAACCGCGCTTGAAGAACTCATTCCGCGCTACCCCCACTCTAAACCCACTACCAAGGCAACTGTTTTAAGTTGGTCGCTCGACGAGGAAGTGGCTCCGTCTGGGCACCTTACAGACGCGGCGGCCTCGGCGATTCAGAACTTTGTGGTGGCGCCGCTCGATGTCGAGGTGCGTGTCACCATTGCTCGAGGTAATACCGCAACTGCGAGCCATCACACCTACGAGAACGACTTTGACGAAGAGAATGAAGATGTGCGCCCTTTCATTGAAGTTGACGCGGCTGTGGGGGCACTTGACGTCACATGGTGCGACGCGCAGCACGTGCAGCTTCTCGCGCTGCTGGTTGCTCTCGGGTCCCAAGGCCAAGCCAGCAAGTACGCAGCTTACCGCCCGCGTGCCTCGCCGCTGCGCGCCCCTGCTGCCTGGTGGCGCTATGCAAATCGTGTCGTCACCGACGAAGTGGTGCGAGCGCACAATTGTTGTGGGTGGGCTTTCCTCGCGCAGCGGCGGCAGAAGCGGCTAGAATACGTGTCGCTTTGGAAGCGGAAACGAGTTGGGCGCACACCGAAGAGCTCTTCTGGCGACGAGGAAGACGAGGACGACGACGACAACGATAAAGATGACAAAAATGATAATGATGACAAGTTGAGTGACGCAGGAAGCAGCAGGGGTAGTGATAACGACGAAAGAAGCGATGGCAGCGGCAGCGAGCACAGCGGTTATGGAAGAGCTAGAGGCCATCTGCGTCACCGAAAGAGGCGTGACGTTCGCCAAGCTTACGTAAGTCTCAACGCCGGAGAACAAGCACAGCTCAGTGCACTCGAGGAAGAACTGCCTTTCGATGACGTCATCGTGTTTCGGGCCATGGGCGACCGCCAGCTCAAAGCTGAAGCACGCGAGCAACGGCACGCGAGGCGGGTCGCCCACGCAGCCGCAGCTGTAGCACCCAAGCGTCGATTTTCGGATTCTAATCGAGTGCATAATGGCGATCCTGATACCGTTGGCGACCAACAGGTAGGCCAGTCCCAAACTTGGCTTGAATGGCTCACAGGCGGCGGTAGTGAAGATCGCGATGATGATGACGACGGTATTGGCAGTGAAGGACTGGACGAGGTCGATCAAGAAGGCATTGGGAACGGGAGTGAAAGTAGCAATGACTTGGTTGGTGTAAGCAGTGCATTACTTCGCAGCTTGACGATAGAAGACCGCGCAGCACTATGGCAAGCCGCTGACTGGGACCCTGTCGCCGCAGCCGCAGCCGCTGAGCGGGCTGCTCTAGTAGTGGAAGCAGCGGAAGAGCACGAAGCTGCCCGAAAACTGGCTGCACAAAAGCGTAAAGTGAAACTGCTGGCTGCGTTTTCGTTGGCGCGCGGGAGCGTTACGGTTGCTTCAGCTTCAACTGCTGCTACTGCTGCTGCTGCTGCTGTCACAATGAGTGGTGGTGGGTTAGGCGCAGCTGCTGCTGATATACAACCATTGGTAAGAATTTCATCTCTTCTAATCAGCGTACTAAATCACATTCGCCTTTCATGTTACATCGCATGCTTCTCATGTACTAGTATGCAACATCGCTCGCGATGTATTTCCTCCGTCCTGAGTTCCTTCGTTGTCTGCACCTCTCTCTCTCTCTCTCTTACTATCTCTCTCTCGTTGCCTTTCCACTGAAGGTAACGCTGTCGTTTGCCGACTTGCGAGCAGAGTTTGCTATGAAAGGAGATGCCGCTTCCACCACAACAGCCGTTACTTTAGGCGATTTGAACGTGAGAGCACATGGCAACGACCTGTGCCACCAGCACGCCAAACTCCTCTCTCGGCGACGCATTAAACCATTCACGCGAAACACCAACAAGTCGAGTGATACATCAGCAGCAGCAATAGCAGCAGGAAGCTGGGATCACAATGCCGCTAGCCACAGTGATAGTATGGACAATGACGATTGTGAGTACTTCAATGATAATAACGCGCTGCAGGAGCAACAGCCACCTTTGGTGCAAGTGCTGGTGCAGACTTTAGGCCAAGAAGAGAAAGCCCATTCTGGGTGCGATATTGCCGTTCGAGTACGCCTTGAAGCACTTATAGTGGTGTGTCCCAATCCTCAGAAATCTCAGTGGCTGGATACCATGCTGCAAGGGTTTGTGCAGTCCAGCACAGTCCAGTACCTGAACGCTGAGCTAGAGTGCTTGCTCTTGACGAAGTTACATGGTCTCCGAGATGTACTAGAGTCCAACTTGGAGTACCTGAAAAGCTTGACGGAAAACAAGGGCGCCCGCGTTGCTCTGGATCTCAACTTGCGAGCGCCGCTCGTGGTAGTCCCAGAAGACCATACCGTGACATCATCGCCTTATCTTTCGTTGGACTTAGGGCGGGTAGAAGTAATCACAACGGCTCTGCACAGCAACCAAGGAGGTTCATACAAACGCGTGGAAAATGGTATTGAGAACACCGATAAGGATGGTGGCAATGGCTATGACAGTGAAGAAGACAAAGACGAAGAAGAAGAAGAAAACGAGGACGATGTTAAAGAAGACAACGCCGTGAAGATTGGAATTGGTGTCAGTGGTGATCACAGTGCTGTTTTGGCGGGCCCTTTTGGACACTTTTATGATCAAATCACGGTACAATTGGCAGATGCTTGCGTGGAGCTTGTGGATGCTGCAGCTGTGCGACCCTTCGCAACCGCGGAAATTCCGAACAACAGCAGCAGCAGTTATTCCACAGAATCCCTTCTAGTAGCTCCGTGGGATTTGAATGTAATAGTGCACACTGTGGCGCCCATGGGTCCGCAAGCTCGAGCTTTACCAGCTTGTTACGTGGCTGCTACCGCCGGGCCGCTGAGTGCACAATTGTCGAACCGTGCTTGTACTGCGCTCTTGCGCCTTGCGGCTGCAATCTCGGCTCCCAGCACCGAAAAATCGAGTGCTGATGGTGGCGGCAATTACCAAAAGAGTGCGCGGCAAGATGGAAATTCTGCAGGGACCGTATACGAGGGCGCAATGGCAGGGAGCAACGACAGCCAGGGCTCCTATTCGCCGCTTCCTTCCTTTGATGCCTCTCTACCAGCTTCACCTCCTCTAGGAGCTGCCCCTGCGTATTATGAAGTTAGCACTGCTTCTGTTATTGCACCAAGTGGTGTTGCTGAGTTACCGCTGCCGCTTTCAAATAGCGGTGTGGGGGAACCTGCGAACTTGTATCCTGCTGTCTCAACGCCTGGGCGCTGGAATCGCCGGTCTGGCGACGAAAGCGACTGCAGTGACAACATGAGTCGAAATGGTGGGATCAGCAGCAGTAGCAGCAGCAGTGGAGGCAGCACCCCCCAACACGGGCGTCTGTCGTTCGTGGGGCTGGCCTCCTTACGAACCAGTGCGGTGCGCTTAGCCTCAGGGCATTCTGTGCCTACCACTCCTGTCATAACGCCGTCCCAGACACCATCGCGAAAACCAATGCAACCAACCCCAACCAATCTGGAAAGTGCATTGCAGTTGGACCTTGATGTAGCGGTAGACGAAGAGGTCAAGGAAAAAGAAACGGAAACAGAAACACAGGCGGAAACCATGCACTACGGCTTTCTACGCAATAGCATGAGTCGACGTGGCAGTAGTAGAAGCCTGAAAAGTTTCAAAAGCTTTCGAAGTTTTGTGAGTGCTAAGGGGAGTATTGATGGCAGACGAAGCAGGAGCCATCGTGGGATGTCTCTCAAAAGTGGCAGCATTATAGATGGTGGTGGTGGTGTTGGTGGTAGTAGCAGTGACGATGACGACGATGATAACGAATCTTTCTATTCTCTGGCATCAGGAATGGGTTTTGGTGGTGCTGATACAAGTGAAGCAGCCCTCGATGAAACGGCTATTTTGATCGCTGATTACAAGGATGCTATTGCTGATCTCGAAGCAAATCGCGCTGATCTCGCCAGTTGCTTGCAAGCAGGCGTAGATGGCAGTTTTGGGGTTCGAACTGTCTTCGAAGCTGTAGTTGCGGTAGAAGCAGAGATGAATGCTTTGCGTGAAGACGCAGCAGCTGAGGATGTCGACGACAATGATGACGACGAAGATGTTGAAGACCACGCAGTTGTCCCTGCTGCATCTACAGCCGGTCTCATGAATGCGCTTGCGGAGAAACCAGCACTGCGGCACGCTCTGCTGCCGTCAGCACCACCAATGTCTCCGCCTACACCTTCGTCTTCTCAGTCTATAGGTTTGTTGTCCTCAGAGGAGGCGCAGGCTGTACAACAAATCTCTTCAGAAGAGTCCCAGCCTCATGCAGAAGAGTCTCTAGGTGGATGGCGTGCGGTGGCGCTCGCGCTGCCCTTGCCTCAACCATGGGTAACTTGGCTTGACTTGGCACGCTTGCTGTCGCCTCATGCTGCTCAGTCCTTGTCGGCAGCGCTGCAAGAGTGTGACGATGAGCTGGAAGAGTTTCGAGCCGTGTATGCAGATATGGAGGCTGCACTCGCAGAGGCCAAGGCTTTTGCTGCCGGTGGTGGTGGTGCTGGGACTGGTGCAGCTGCTTTGAAGTCGGGCGATGGATATGGTTTGTATGCCAAATCTCGGCTCTTGCCGTCGGGCACGACCACTGGTACTGATGTTGCTGTGCGTGAAGTTCTGAAACTGTCAGTGGCGTTACCGCTGGTTTCGGTGAATCTTTTAGACGTTGCTCGGCCTGGCACGAACAACAGAACTAGCAGTGGCAGCAGCAGTAGCAGCAGCGGGCGTAATTCAAGGTATGAACTGATATTTGTTTTTAGATTATTATACGATATAATCTATTCGTGTACTTTTTGTTTATCTTCACGTGCGCTCATCGAGTTTGTAGCGTGCAATTGATGTACAGTAGTTATTTTGATCGAATGAATTAAGTATATGCAAACTGACGAGATGCTTTTTTTTTGCCAGATCGTGGCACTTTTTTGTTTCTCACTATTTCTGCGACTGATGTTGATTACCATTGCATTTTCCGTCCAGTAGCTCTGTGGTTTTGCTGGTGGAGTTGGAGACTTTCAATTTGTCTCTTGACATGTGCAGTAATGGTACAGCGTCCTCGTCGCTGTCTCTTTCGAACTTGGTGGTCGCGGATGGAGCCGGGTTGCAACTGCTTGGTTCCTCGAGTGTTACAACAACGCCTCCTGGATGTCCACGGGCTACTGATCAATCAGACCATGTCAGCAGTCGCAACAGCAGTCGTACCGAAGAAGGACTTAACAGCAGCAGCAAGCATAGCAGCCGAGTCAGCAGCAGGACGAATACTAAGGATGAAGAAGAGAAGCATACTCATGATGGCAGCGGAAGCAAAAACAAAGTCACCGTCGAAGATGAGCAAACGGCTGACGATGCATCCACTTTGTCCGACTATTCAGTAGGTCCTGCACCTTTACTTCAAGTCACTTACCACCGCAACCTTTTGAGCTCAGACTTACCTACGCCACTTCCTCCACCTGAGGAAGCATTCTCGCAGTCCTTACATGTGGAGGCACAGCCTCTGGACGCTGTCATTTCGCAGGCAGCTGTGCTGCAGGTTCTACTCTTTACGGACGATTTGGTGCTTCCTAGCCAAGGGCAGCAACCCTCTTCATCCAAATCGCCCAGGGATGGCAATGCATCATCGACAGCTCATGGAGTACCGGAAGAAGATTCGTGGAATCCTCCACCATCGTTCCAGCCAGGCACACCTGGAGTCACATCACATCGTGCTTCCTCCTCATCGAACTCAACCGCCTTATCGACGTCCGACAATGCAGTTGATGTTGCAGCTAGTTCTGTCTCACGTTTAACGAACCTTTCGTTCTCACTGCATCTGGGAAAGATTGGTGTATCAGCGGCTGACAACACGACAGGAGAATTGATTGCTACTCTCAACTTACAGAACATCGATGCCTCAATGTGCACCATTCCTGGCCGCGCGACGGCTAACTTGAGCCTGGGAAACGCTCAGCTCTGGCACTTGTCGCCAGATAGCGCAAACGAGTTGCTTGGTCGATGGGACCCATCCTTGCTTCGCCAAGGTGATGCTTATGAGAACAGTGACAGTGAGAACAGTGACAGTGATGGCAGCGAAGGTCACGATGGCAGTGGGAGTAATGGCGAGTTTGACAGTGACATTGGCGACCTTGATAGTGACGGGGAGCAAGTTGAGAGGCCACCTAGTAGAAAGTTCCAAGGTCACAGCAGTTCTCAAGCTATGAATTTAGATCAGCCGCTGGCCTCAATTACAGCATGCGTAGAGACAAAACCTTACCGCCGTTCCACTGAAAATTTTGATTCACCGTCGTTGATGGCAATCGCAGGCGTGAAAGTTGAGCCGCTGCGGTTAGTGGCCTCGGCACCGTTTGCTTTAGCCATGCAATTTTACGTAAGCAACGGCCCTCTTATGGCGTACTTCGCAAGTAAAAGCCAAGAGGAAACTTCCACCGTCAATGTACAGTCATCATCACTACCGTGGAATGCGTCACCACCACCAAGATCAGATGTAGAGGCCAACCAGCCCTGGGATCCTCCTCGAAGGAATGACGTACCTTACTTCGGTACCTCCTCTTTTCCATTAACAGAGACTGGTGGAACTTCGTTATCTATATCTGCTCGTCCCAATAACTTCACTGCTGATGAAAGCGGCAATCGCAGTCATTCGGAGGTAATGCCTCCTGGGAAGTACGCGCTGCGCGTAAAACTTACGGTGAGCCTCGCGTCGCCCACTCTCTTGCTTCCCATCGACCTGGACTCTGCACTCACGGGCGGTCTCCTCGTGGATCTGGGTGAGGTGGCTACAACTGTCGAGCTTGAGGGTGCGTCATGCCTAAATAGTAATAGCAGCAACAGCAGCAGCGACGAAAGAGGAGCGAACGGAAATAGTGGTCGAACACAAGATGATGCTCTGAAGTCGAAACCACGTGGATTTTTGGTTCCATCGCCTGCCCCTGCCACAAGTACTTCATTGCCCTCTATGACATCACCTCAACAGTCAATGCCCTCGATGGTGGTGGCAAAAACTTCGCTGCATGTGCAAGGAGCTCTGGTTCGGGACGTTTCAAGCGGTGGTTCGAGCCTCTTGTTGCCCATAAATGTAGCTGTGCTTGTTCGGTTGCCTCTCAGTGCTTATGTGCCACAGCTTGCGGTTGACCAACCAGTTGCAAGGGCAGTAGCTACAGCTTTGCTTGGAGCTGGATCCTGCCTCAATTCTGGTCCTACGTCAGCCCATGAACCTTCTTTTGACCGAGCGAGTGATGGGAAGGATGGTCGCATTCCGATGTTTTCTTCATCTGCTCCTGAAAACAATACCAGCAGTAGCCACCACATCTCCTCTGCAGACTTGCCTACCGAGGGGGTGTCGCCCACTACAGCGCTGTTAGTGGTCAAAGTTTCACCCGTTGTGACATGCTTGTCAGAAGCTACTTTAACGCTCGCTCTCCGTGCAGCTGCAGCTGTAACTGCTGCTCTGCCGCCGCCATCTCCATCATCGTCTCCAGAAAATGTACCCGGAGGAGTAGGAGGAGGAGGAGCAACAGACTGTACTACAGGTACGGCTCATATATAAATCACGTCAAGTGCATTTCACTCCATACTTGAAGTTTCATTCTAGTTATCGCAGTTTTTATATTTATTCTATGTCCCCTTTTTGTACTAAAATATGTTTTGATTGTCTTTATCACATAGATATAGAGCCAGCGACGACGCCTATTCCTGAAGTTTTGCCTTGTGCAATAGTAGTGGTTGCAGATGTGGCGTCTGTAGCCGTGACAATTGCAACAAGTGAAGGAGTTTGTAGCAACGGTTCTGATGAGCAGTGTGCATCGCTGTCCTCTTCGCCAATCGCTGAAGGCAAAATCAGTGGCATTTCGTTGGAACTGAAAGTGAACGCTGGGCATGTTTCGCACTTTTGTCTAGCCACCAGTTTGAAAATTGGTGGAATCGAGTTCTTTGATCGCCGAGTTCTTGAAAACGAGGAAGCCAACAGCAGTCTTGGCGTAGGTAACTGCAGCTCTATTTCCGTAACGCCGATGGGCAACCATGCAGAGCGTGCCGATGCTTGGAACGATCGCCCTCGTGAAACACTTCTCATTGGCCGCGTTCCTGGCTTGACCAATGATTCGTCATCATCCGACTCTCAAGCACCGCACGTGTCCGCTACTTTTTCAGTGCCCATCTGTGCTCTAACAGCCCTTACAGGTGGTCACACTGGCTTGAATAGCAATGATGGCAACAGAAATGGAAATAAAGAGTCTGCTGTGACCGCTCATATTTCAATAGCTCCGACTCGAGTTGCTGCACTGCCAGCACCCACAATGGCTCTCATGCATGCAATTGACGTCTTGATGAGTGCGGCAGCAGCAGCGACAGCAACGAAGTCAACCGAGGCTCATGCAGCAGAGCAACAGCATGCACGTGAAATTTCCAGAAGCAGTTCTGCGTCTCATGACCGTTCGTCAAGGCGAAACATGAGTGGAAACTTCGTTGAAAGGGACGGGAGTTATACTCCTCGACCGCCTGAAACAGCAACAGCCATAACTGGACCTTCGGAGAAAAGACAGTCAGTTTCTCGGATGTCACCAGGGCCTACTAGTATGCGTTCATTTGCTCCACCAAGAGATCGTGAAGATCGTCGCCATGGCACTCAACCGAATTCGTCAAGGAATACAATGAGACGAGCTACCTCAGAACCTCTCCATACTTCTTCTTCGCCTGCGACAAGAAATATTCCATCATCGGAGGCTGTAAAGCCACCATCTTTATCTCAATCGCATTGTAGTAGATCTTTGTCACCTGACCTGCCTGTCGGCCCTGGAGTGGGTTGCAAGGTCGGATGGTTGCAGGATTTGATTCCAGTACCAGTCAAGGTCAAGTTGGATATTGCACCGTGCGAAATGTGGGCTCTGGACGGATGCCACGCCATTCTAGTACTTGTAAACGGTGCTCTGGAGGCATCGTTATTGCCTCATGAGCTAACTATGCGCGGCGATGCTGTGCACTGCCCTCGTAATAATAGAAAGACGTGTCATCGCAGCGATGCTGCCGGTCGCGAAAGCAACAAAAGCGGCAGCGGTAACATTAGCCATATTGGCCACAGTAGCAGTAGTGGTAACGGTGAAGGGAGCATCAATCTTGACAGCCCCTGCATACTGAGTGCAAGAGCTGCTCCTTTTGTAACTTTGGACTTGAAGGCAGGTGCTTCGATGCGGGCGGGCCCTCTAGATGCCCAGCCTCTGAAAGCTGACCGATGCACTGAGCTCACATCGTTACCGAACCTTACAGTAGCTTACAAATGCCGCGCTCTTACCTTGAAAGATTCTTCGTCTTCGCCCAGTGCTATGGCGGTACCAGCTCATGCCCGTACTGGCTCTGAGGGCACTAGTGCGGATGCACATTCTCCTACTGCGGAGCTTCGGTTAGTAAAATTGGCACATTCAATGGAAGTCAACTTGGCTCCATTGTCTATGTCATTGAATTTGGCAACCTTAGCTCCAGTGATCGGCCTCATACAGCGGCTATCTATGGAGTGGGCTTTCGCCACTGCTGCTGCTGCTACTGCTGCGAGGACTCCAGCATCCAACCAGGAAATTTTTTCTTCGTCCTCTGATAGCATTCATCATCGCAAACGCGCCGTGGAGTGGGCTAGGGCCAAAGAAAATGCTCGAGCCAAGAATTCCGCACAAGTAACAGGTGCTACTCGACACGGAGCCAAGCAACCATCATTACAATCAGGACATTCGTTATCACACTCCAAGAATAACCAGGCTACCACACCGTCTCGGCGCACAATGTACCGAACCTCGTCGTCTCAGTCTCCTCGCAACCGTACGCCTTTGCATAGCATGAACAACACCAGCAGCACCAGCAGTAGTACTAATACATGCCCCGACGTGAAGGAAGGAAGCGACGGCATGCCAGTGCTGGACTCATGGAGTGCAGCGCTCCTGTTGCTGAGTGAAATGGACGTGCATTTGCGCAGTGGTGGTGTTCATTTGGTGGTGGTAGAACCAAGTGCGATAGACTCAAACATGAACTACAGCCCCGATATCAAACCCAACGCCAACTGCAGCAGTAGCAGCGGTAGCAGTGGCAATGACTCCACTGGTACTGCAAGCAGAGAGAAGGCAGTGCTCCAGGTCTCTCTTGCGTCGCTTGAAGGCACGGCCATGCTCCGCCACGCTGGCCGTCGCAGCGCTCTTCTCATTGGTCCAATTGCAGCCGACGGCTCGGCCCGCATCGCGTCACCGACGGCTACTCTGTCGACTTCGCCAACTGCACCAACCACGGCATTCCCAACTACTGATGCTGGTGCTGGTGCTGCTGGTGAGGTGGTGGTTGCCGCTGGTGCGGCACTCGGTACCCTATCAATTGGGTTGCAACCGCACTTGGCCGCTTGGTACTGGCACCGGGGCTTGGAATGCTGGGAGCCTTTGATTGAGCCATGGTCGGTCTCTTTGGGCGCTCAACTTCAACTTGCATCGCTCGTGCAGCTGCCTCAGGGTGTGCCCTCTGCAGTGCCTTTGCCTGCGCGTCTTTTACCAACCGAAGATGAAGTTCAAGACCTTTCGTCTTCAGCTGCTGGCTGGGCTGACAATCAAGTAGGAGAAGAAGGAGCACCATCGGAGTCTTTGTCTGGTGGCGTGCACCAATCTCCTGGCACTTCAGCTGTAGTAGCCTCAGCCAGTTCTACTCCTTTGACGCCGCGTTTGCAAGCTGCCCGCTTGGCCGCGGCTTTAGCTTGGGACTCTGTCACAGACTCGCCGCGGGCGCTGTCGCAGTCACTGTCGGACGCTTTCCTGGCGACTCTAGAGAAAGTAGGCGTGGCGCGGCGGTCGAGCAGCAGCAGCAGCAGCAGCAGCAGCAGCAGCAGCAGCGGCGGCGATAATGCCAATCCAAGTTCAGCGCCGCCTTCGCCAGGTCTCAGCGCTGCCTTTGACCTCAACGCTGCTGCTGGTTTTGAAGCCTCTGACGCACCTTCGGCAGCTGCAGCAACGACGGCGACGGATGCTTTTACTTCTCCTGCGGAAGAAGCACGCACTTCGGTTGGCTCCTCGTCTGCGGTACCATCTATCGTGAATTCATCGCTCGACTCTTTGCGCGGAAGGCTGCCAGATCCGTTAGATGACATCAAAGAAGATGTTGAAGAAGACAAGAACAACGAAGAGGATGAAGATGACATCGCGGACGAAGATGATGATGATGAGTTAGATGGCACTGCCGCAGCAGCCGTAGCAGTTGCAGTTGCGTCTCCGAAAAGGCTTGAAATCAATGTCTCAGAAGCATTGCTCGAATCCACCGCGCAGCTTCTAGCGTCTTGCGCGAATGTAACATCGGGCGGAAACAACGCAGCAATGGCCCTGGAAAACAACACGGGTTCCAAGCTTTGGTTCTCTACCAGCTCTAGTTCGAGTTTTGGCGTTGGTATCAATGGAGGTACATTCTTCGTGTACTCGCTGGATTGGGTCTGAAGTTTTTTTTAACAACACATTACTCCTTGAAGTATGAAATTATTTCTTTTAGCTATTCATTCGTATTCTAACCTTCAACTCTTTCCTTTGAATATCTTATGTCCTCATGAAGGAGCTATTGGTGGTGTGACCGAGGAAGTGTGCTTGAAACCTGGACAGCGGGTAAGGCTGCCCCGGGAAGGTTTCTTGTGGCTACGACTCGCAGAACCTCTTCCTTCTCACCTTCCTCCTCGGGCTGCGTATACGTCGCATTTACAGTATGCCTCCTCCAGCCAGGAGTCGCTCTCAGATCATGCTACTGCTTCTGCTGCTACGGTATCAGCGCTGGAACGCATCGGGCCAATACCTCTGCGCGCTCAGTCTCCTCAGGTGCATGGTGTAGGCGCTTGCGCAACGCTCGTCGTGTCCCCTCACAGCGTGCCTGCTTCAGCTTCAAGAAGCAGCAGCAGCAGCAGCAGCTACTGTGGTGGCAACCAGATTCGTCTGTTGCGGGCCCGATCTACGGTGCTCGTGCGCAACGCGACTGACTTGCCGATGCGTGCCTCTTTGCTGGCCCATGCCACCTCGACTTCCCCCACTTGGGGCTGTGTTTTGCCACCTGGAGATGAGGCATGGGTACCGGTGTGGGCAGCAGCGAGCTGTTTAGAGAGAGGCTACCTTTCCTTCGCACCTCGGCACGCCGTTGCGACGGCTGTAGCTACTGCAGCAGCAACCGATTCTTCCGCCTCAGCAGCTGCAGCAGCGTCGGCAGTTCCTACTTCTCAAGGGAGTGCACTTTCGTCTGGAACACCTCCA
>Ga0307979_1001090_pt1 | contig 19292 bp, 10 predicted proteins | sample OrgLakmetage1058_FD_201833 | JGI IMG/M metagenome (GOLD analysis project Ga0307979, IMG submission 201833) | Saline water microbial communities from Organic Lake, Antarctica - #1058 | ecosystem: Environmental > Aquatic > Non-marine Saline and Alkaline > Saline | place: Antarctica: Organic Lake...
ATAGCCCGGAGAAATGCCTTGTGTACCTGGGACGTGAAACACATTGGGCACTCAGACCCCGCCGACTTGTTCGGAGGGAAGACGCCAGATAGAGCCTTCTGGAACGCGCAGATACATGCCACAAGTACAAATACAGATCACCTCTGGGAGTGTGCTATTTCTGCCCTTGTCTTTCTTTACACTGGGGGAGTATAATCTAATCTAATCTAATCTTACTTTGAGACAGGCCCCGAAGGGCCGGAATTAGAAGACGAACAGGTAGAGAAAAAAAGCAAAGCAGCGCAAATTAGACCTAAGAAGCTAATCAGGCGCACATGCCCAAGTGGCCATGGAAGTGATGGTAGCGGTCCACTTTACTTCGCGGTCATGCGTCTCACATGAACCGTCTGAAGTGCAAAGGGCTTCCGGTCAACTTCAAGGAATGGCGTGCCATAGTGCCATAGTAGAGGTTAAGTCGGAATGCCTATGCCCCTTTCCAAGGTTTGATTCCGAAGGGGTCGTGAGAGTAACGACGAAATTTACACTACGCAAAAGGACACTCAGCCCAGTCGGCCTTGTTCTGGAAGCTTCATTAATACGCAGCTTTTTGCTATTTGTTGATGATTCTTTGCAATTAGCAACTGGGGGGTATACACCAATCCAATCTAATCTCTTGCCAAGCTCTAGCCCTATCACTATCACTCCTGCGCTCAGTTTTCTTAAAGTCCCGATGGGCCATCCGGAACAGGTCATTCGTAAGTTATACTGTAACCCTAATATATATATCAAGTGGATTTTCGACCATGGTTCGTGGTGGTGGTCGTCGTCGTTTTTTATGTACCTTCAGTACTGTAATACAGATTTGTTGTACATGTGCAGATGTGTAGCGGTAAACAAAACACAAGGCGGACCACGGGCACAAGAAGGGACACGCACCACGGGCAGTACAAGGGCACTCATCCAAAGGCATCTCAAGGCCGCGGACTGGGGTGCTAAGAAGATGCTGGGTTTCAATAACCCAACACCCAACCAACTGAGCTAAGTCCGCGCACTTAGCTCAATTGGTTGGGTGTTGGGTTATTGAAACCCAGCAAAACAATCCAAAGTTCCTGTGTTCGATTCCCATAACGGGACATCAAACACCCAACCACCAACGACGAGAATTTGTTGCGCACCCGGGTTCGCTGCCCATATTTAATAATAAATCGCTCGCAGCGCAGCTGTATAAATCAGCTGTGCGAGACAGCAAAAACAATTGCTCCGAAACCGTGCATCGCATGGGCATCTGAACTTTCCTTCTTTTGAAAGTTGCGCGTCTTTTTTTGATTATTGGGCGAATCCAATCGAATTGTTTCGGAGCTATGAACTATTCTGATTTGCATTTGCATTTGGCATTTAGGAATTATTGTACAATTGGGTTACAATTGGGTATTCTTCGGACTGGCCAGAAATCATGACGCACCATCATCCCTATTTGGACAGTTTCTTTCCGTCGCCATACTTGGCGGAGTCGCCAGGCATTCCGAACTTGTTTCCATCCATCACGTCCATGGTGCCAATCAGCTCGCGCCACGGCGGCTGGCCGGTGGTGCGACGGAGAATGCGGCCGTTCTTTTTGATCACAATCACGAGGCCCTTCCCAGAAGGGTCAATGCCTTGCTTCGTGGCTTGTTCGAGCTGTTCAGCAATTGGCAGTTCGATGCGATGCAGATTTCAGGTCAGTACGCTCAGGTCTTTGCATACTTAAAACATAACATCACCACTTCCCTCACACATCACCTCACGCAGTGAATTTCAGATGATGCACGGTGAAGTAACAAATTCAAATTCAATGAATTTGATAAATTATTTAATCTGAACTGCCTATGAACTGACCTCCGATTCGAGGTATTCATCCCAAGCTGACCGCCCAATCGGAAAGGCCACAACCTACACAAGTCGAAAGGTAATCGGATTTGATGATTTGTTACAAGTGCAGAAGATTATGAGTTCAGCGGCTCGTATGGTTCATCGTTCACTTGTAGAGCACGACTCGTTTCACCACACCCGCGTCTCCGCCCACACCTACTACACCTTTCTCAGGTCTTTCATGCTTGCAGTTTCTCACCGGCTCGGCGCGAGTCAAGTCAAAGTTTCTGTCCTCTATCCCGGCCTCTGTCGACGCCCAAGCCGCACGCGTGTCGCCTACAGAGGCTTGACCGGCGGACGACGACGAAGCAGTTGAGGGTTCTAGGAGGACCGGCACGATGAGGAGGTCGCACGCAGCGAGCTGCTGCGGCAAAGTGTTGTCGTCGGTGTCGGCAAGCTGGTCAGCGCTCAATGACCTGAAAGGCAAAAGGGGTGATTGCGAATGAAGCGGCAGCAGTGGGTGAGTGGAAAATGGAGTGAATTTATTTCAAAGGTAAGTTAGGCTACAAGTAAATACTAGTGGATCTCATATGAAGTAGCGGTTTGAGAAAAAACTAAGTTGGGGAAGGAAGGAGCTGAGCACCTCGCAAGATTTGAGATGAAGTTCGCGTCACCACATGCCATCAGAACCTGGGCGTGCGAAAGGGAAAGCATATAACTATTAGAAGTGTGCTGGATATGACAATCCATGATATAAATTGATATCAGCGAGAAGTCGTGAAGTTCCTTTAGTTCTACAAGAGTAAGCAATTAGCACTTAGTCATGAATGCTCACCCGGGAGCCGCGGCGGTAGTCCGCAAGAGTAGCTCGATTCACGGGGTAGCCAGCAGCTGGCGACACAATAAGGCTCGCTAACCTGCCGCCTTGAGCAATGCGCTTCAGGGACTGTTGCGTCGCGTCGTAGTCTCTGTAAGTGATGGCTGCACACACCTAGTAAATGGAAAAGCGAAGGAAAAGTAAGGGGAAAATATGAAAGCTAACGGTTATGTCGAAAATGGTTTGGGAGAACTGACGACTGCGGATATCGACAGCTAGAAATACAAAGAAGTAGCGTGGTCATTTAACGAAAGGCAATCTAGGTCGGCGTATCAATTGTATCATGCACGTGTCAAGCTCATGTGGAGTCTGCAAGAACTAGACTTACCACGGCTGCGATAATGTTGATGGCGCATGATTGCAGGGCATCGTCCAAAGGTGGCGCGTCTGGCCACCCACCAACATAGGCCTATCAAGCATCCCCCGAGGAGTGAGTAGGACGAAAATCAACCGCTTAAGACACAACTAGTTGTTTACTGGCAGCAATACGATGCACGGCATGCTAGGTGAATGAAGATGATTCCCTAGAAACCCACCTTGCCGGCGTTGATGGTTGAAAAGTAGAGAGCTAGCAATGCAGAAGCCGTCGAAAACCCAAAGAAGAAAATCCGAACCTACTCGGAAGGAGTGATGCTTATAGTTGAATGAAGGAAGTCTTTAGAGCTTGTTTACTGTAGGACACTTGACGATTAAAAATAATTTCTATCTGAAAACCTTTCGAAAGGGCGACTCAATTTCCTCACGAAGCCGCTGTTTCGCCGTGAAACCACCAAATAGTTCTCCCATATCTTGGCCGTCATTTTGCGCAGCCTGGATTGTGCGTGGTATTATGTTCAATGGCCGTGTTGGTAGTGTGCGTGCTGCCGCGAGTCTGCCTACATTCCGCGCCGGGATTCCAAATGCCGTCGATGAAGGAAGTGTAGCGAGAGCAACGACTGCGAGAATATGACGAAACATTTGGCTCGGGAAAAGGGGAGCGGGCAAGTTCGTTCTAGGCAAGCTACTAAGCTTAACAGACAGTTGATTGGTGGAATAAGGCGCTTAGAGTCCTACTTGCTCCTAGCGTGAGAACTAAGGTCTATCGATCTATCGATGGTTGATGACTGTTGTTTATCCACGTCGCGTCGCTTGAGTGATCATCGGCTGACGACCAAAGACGTACGATGACATCACCAATGTCTGTAATCGTTTGGTGGGCAATAATCAACCAATCGGAATCGAAGCCTGCTGCATAGTACAACTGCACTCCAACAGCAGATGGTACAGTACACAGTACCCACTTCAGTCATACTTTTGTGCAATTGAACTCATGTCACTGAAATAGAAACTCGCTTCATTGGATTTGCTTGAGCGGTCGTTCCGTTCTTAAGCACCAGAGATGTCGAGCATTCATGCGGCTCGTGTTGGTTCTTCTAAGCGAGCAGCGCCAGAGGTGCATGGCTATATTATTCTGAGTCGTTTGTCCCATGATAAAACTTAAGTAACCATGCTTGAATCTCCGTGTGGATTGGGACCCCTTCTCATTTTCGTCTAAAAAGTCCGCTAACGAGTGCGCTAGTCTTACTGTTTTTTTTTTCTAATCAAAGGGCGCACGTTTCTCAATTGCATCTAGAAATATCTTGTGAGTTAAACGCCTTGCGGCAACATTTTGGCGTTGATTGTCTCTATTTCTATAGGCCACTGATGTCGTGAGTCCGGGGAAACGACCGCGTGCGATCCCTGAGCCAACGCAAGACGACACCGCCGGATCAGCTCCCAGCGAATATCTTCTAGAACCTGGCAATGCTAGCAAAAGCGCCGGACTAGACCGGCACTGGGGCGTAGGTGTGCCTACTGCCGAAGGCACTCCCCCTATGTCATCGTCACGGGCCCCACCACAACGAAGGCGCGTCACCTCCGCAGTAGACTCAGAGGCGAGCAACGAAGCATTCGAGTGCGTGATGGTTGGTAGCGCCGAGGACTTAGGCGATAGTGAAGATGCATCACCAGCATACCGCGACTTTTTACCGGATGTGTGGGTGCCTGCATGTATTATGGCGGTGCTCATCTACTTCGGCACGCTCGCACTGGTTCAGGCCCAGTGGATACCTTCAGATAACGCGGATACGTTTCGCGAAACTCCGCCGCTGCATGACGCCAAGTACAGCTCTGCTGCAGACCCTTACTTTTCGTGGGTGGCAGAATTGTGCGCCGTGGCCTTTTTGGCGTCAGCAGCCCGCAATTTGGGCACGATAGCTTTCATGCGGCGCGGGTCCTCCCAAACGTCGGTCTTGCTTTGCGTGACGCTCATCAATTTAGTGGCGGCACACGCGCACTGGCTCATGGCCTATGGTGTTGGGCCAGTGTATGACTCATGCTTCGGCAGAAGAATGCATGTGCGTGCAAAATATAGATGCATCATGAATAATGCACACTCGCTTTTTTTTTCTTTTCTTTTTTCATACACCAGCTTTGTTTCTTCTCTCCCAAATTTTAAGCGCATCCAAATTTTTATTTCATCAACGAATTCCCATACCTTGCAGGCGGTTCGCTTCGCAGAATGGCTTTCCATGGTGTTCTTGCTCGCGGTAGTAATGAACGCGCTTGACTGTCCCTCGTGGTTCGAACTGGTCCGCTCAACTTCGCTCCACGTCATCGCGGTCGCGCTTGGCTTTGCTTCGACTTTTACCTGCCAACTGTGGGGTCCCTTGCCAAATGGTGAATGCCCATGGCTAGTGGGCTCTGGCATCGGCGGTGTCAGCGATTCTAGCATTAGTAGTATTAGCTTTAGTAGTAGCAGCGGTGGTATGAGCGCTGCTATAGTGAATGAAGGGCACTGGAAGCATCGGGGTGTGTCTGGCCCTGAGGACAACGCATGGTGGTCTCCTGCTGCATTCGTGCGGTCGAGTGGAGCCCACAAAGGTCAGCTCGTTCTGTTGCTGCTCGGAGCAGTCTGTTACATGGACTTGTTTCGAGTCTTGAAACGGCGCGCGGCGAAGCAACCCTTGAGCACTGCGGCCGCTGCTCCAGCACAAGCTTTGCTTCTCACACTTTGGGCCTCCATCACATGGTCACTTTGCTTTGTCGTTTACTTCGTGGCTATATTTCACCCAACGTGGTTTACTTCCACGCACGAAGACGTGGCCAATTGCATCGTGGACTTGATGGCCAAATTTTTATACACCAATGTACTGTCAGAAGCGCACTTGTGGCATTTTAGCCCAGAAGAAGTGCGTGCAGAGCTCAAACTCATAGAGTCTGCCAACGATGCACAGCGGCACTTCCTTCGCTACGTGTTCCATGAAGTCCGAGTGCCTCTCAACACCATACGGCTTGGAATTGATTCTATTCAACAAGGCAGCCCTTTGGAACTAGAAACTTCCTTCGTAGTGTCCTGTATGGACGAAGCAGTAAATACCATGTCAGAAACGCTTAACGATGTGCTCTCGTATCAAAAGATTGAAGAGGGCAAAGTTGAACTTGTGCCCGGCCCTTTTGCGATTGACGAGTTCATGCGAGCGGTGACATTAGGATTTGAAGCCACTGTGCAGGCAAAATCTCTGACTTTGGAGCAAGAGAGTGACCCTCGCGTGCCGCTTGAACTTGTAGGCGACGCGTTGCGCCTTCGGCAAGTTTTAAACAATTTCATCTCAAACGCAATTAAATTTACGGGCGAGGGTGGGGTCATTACTCTGCGGTCGCGGCTTCTGGCTCTGTCGCCGCCCAGCAGCTCGGCGGCCAACGAAAGCCTGCCAGCGTCGCCGTCGACAGTGGGAGCAGCAGACTCAGGCAGCGCATCCACGTCAGGCACACCAGTGCTGGGTGAAAATGATAATGTAGACAGAGCAGCTGTGGAAGCAGGAACCATGGCTACGATGGAATTTAGTGTAACTGACTCGGGCATTGGCATTGCCCCCGAAGACCAACGGAAGTTGTTCCAAGCGTTTTCGCAGATTCGTGCAGGCGATTTGCAGAGCGGCCGCGGCTCTGGTTTAGGACTGAGTATCTGTAAGCATATGATTCACCTCATGGGTGGCTCCATTGGCTTGCGTTCGCGGCCTGGCCAAGGCTCAACTTTTTTCTTCACGGTAACGTTACCAGTTGCAGCTCCTGGATCTGCAACCCTGCGCACAAATAGCTTGAGCAGCGGCAGCGAAGGTGCTGGCAGTGCGCAGCCCAATCTATTTCTCCGCGGCAAAGTTATCGATAGCGTGAGCTCTACGGGCTCAAACAGCGGACTCCAGCGGTCCATGACGCAGTCAAGTCCTGCAAGTGAAAAGAAGTCGGGAAATGGGGCGAAGGTGGCACTGGCATCATCTTCCAAAATTGTTCCTGACCTCTCTAGTGCCACGGTGCTCATCGTAGACGACGTAACTATGAACCGCAAAATGATCAAACGTTGTGTGCAGCAGCTCGGTTTCGTGTGCGACGAAGCATGCGACGGTGCGGAAGCAGTGACCATGTGCGATGCTAAACATTACAGCTTGGTGCTCATGGACAATGTGATGCCGCACATGAATGGTATGGAAGCAGCTGCAGCAATCCGGCGCAATGATGCTGTGGATGGTTGGTCTGGAACACGCATCTTTGGTTTAACGGGGAACGCGCTCTCTGAAGATGTCGCGGAGTTTCAACGTGCAGGTTGCGATGAAGTGCTTACTAAGCCACTCCGGTTTGACCACTTCAAGCAACTCTTAAGTGCCTACGGACTCTTCGAGGAGTCAAAATAATTTGTTTTGCCTATGAATGGGCCCTGTACCTTCGAGGGCCGTTCGTTTGAAGCTATTTTAGAGTTTGGGCTCCTTGCAATCAGACGCAGAGCGTGGCAGGAATTCGTTCTTAGCAACCCTACGAACTCGATCGTTTCGTCCTCATGCGACGTAGATCTGTTTCTCTATTTCCAACAACCAATTGTTACATCTACGTTCGTTTAGTCGGAAAGAATGAGGGGTGGCCATGCAAATCACACACATGGTACATGATGAACCAGCGCGTAGAAGACCTGGGGTTGGAGTAAATGATATATGGTATGAAATTCCACAACTAAACATATACTATATACTAGAGCTGGCTGTTGTGTGAATACAATTCGAATTGCGATGCGCCGAGAAAAGAAGCAAGTCAACGGCAACGGCAAACGGAATACTAAGTATCCTAGAGCTCAAAGTCGGAGATTGGAGGGCCCCATCTCTCCATTTCGACACATCACCTTTTTAATGAAACCAATATCATCGTAGCTTCTAGCACAACGGGGGTAATAGGAACTTGGCATGCGCGAATGCCAGCTCTGTTCGCTGTACTCGTAATCTGAAATATAACTCATAACATCTGACGTCTAAGCGAGATGTCAACGACTGTAAGCTTTAGTGAATCAAATAAGAGCTGATCATATTAAGCATCAATTCTTGCCGAATGTAATCTGATTGAGGAAATCGAATGCAGTAGTAGAATTCAAGCTCTCGGCTTGTGACTCAAGGCTAAATATTAGCAGCGATCATTTCAAATCATATCTGCTCTACACTGTAGTATTGAGAATTAAGTTGACCTGATAAGCGCACAATCATCAATTTCAAATATCACTCGTGCACCGATTCATTTGGCATGAAGCGGCCATGGTACCAAATCTAGGCTGACTACAAATTCTGGGTTGAAACCCAGTATATTCCGCGATCCCTGGCGTGGTATCGTCAGCCGAGTCCACCGTAACGGTGGCTAAAGAATCTCCCAATCATTTTGTATAAAATGAAGATTTGTTGAAAAGACGAAGACATGATCCATTATGACTTCCAACAAAATGGAATCTTGGAGTTGACCAATTTGCTCATACTAATGATACAGAAAATTTGTTCTAAGGACGACTTCTTTTATGAAAGAATGCAAAGTGACAGTATTTGACACGTTATTGATGTCCTAAGATATGGTGACCTTGTCGTGACCTGCTGCTCGTAATCATTCAAATCACTTTTTGACGTTATTTGGCAATCGTTATGCACGTCTCAAGCCCATCACGAGGTACAGTACTCATCGTGGATGACGTTACTATGAGCCGAAAAATGATAATGCAGTGCATGCAGCACTTAGGCTTTGAGTGCGACGAAGCATGCGACGGCGCAGAAGCAGTAGCAATGTGCACCGCGAAGCAGTACACTCTGGTGCTAATGGATAACTTGATGCCACGTATGAATGGTATAGACGCCACAGTGGCCATTCGACGAATAGATTCGCTCGCCAAAAGATCATGCCATATATTTGGCATGACAGGAAATGAAATTTCTGATGAACTGGCAGACTTTCAGCGGGCGGGCTGCAATGAAGTTCTTGTCAAACCTTTGCGCCTTGATCGCATCAAGCAATTATTGACAACGTATTGCCTATGATGTGGCGTTTGACATTGATGCGGTTTCACGTACACTGGCAATGATATGTTATAAAGAATAATGATTCCATGCAATTGGAATTATTGACAAAAGCGAAGTAATATCTCAGTTTCCTAAAGTAGGTGGGAAGATGCGAACTTTGCGGCCTCAATTGGCACGATACCAAAATACTGTGCACGTAACGAAGACCTCTTTAAAACAATTAATCGCGTTCCTGAATGAGTAAGATAATACAGTGGAAATGGCTATACATGAAAAGTGGAGTACTTCTCTTATTTTATCAAAGGAGTAATACTAGTTTGGGGGTCTATTTATTCTACGAGCTAAATAGACGAGGATTAGTTATACCTCACAAAATGTTTTTGCGCGAATAATAGTACCATGATAGATGATAGAGCGACGAGCGTAGTCGTTTTCGTATTTCGCTCTCTCAGGGACATATCTAAACCAATTTTCGTTTTGGGCCTACTTCACTAATTCGTGTTCTCGGGAGTGTAAATAAATATTCTATTTTCCTTTTCCTTTATGCATTATTAGGCCAATTCTGCCGGATTTTGGTTAATTCACTTGAAAAACAAATGTGTTTTAAATCATGCGGCATGGATCATTGAGTTGTCGAAGGCGACAAATGGAAACATTTCTTTACACTGAACTGATTCGCTTAATCATGGGGATTGATGTAGACCAATGCAGGATTCAAGAGGGCTCCTCCTTAAGCAAAAGGTGAACCCGGGAGATTCTTTGCTTTGGACATAATCGACTCCAATTCAAGTTCCTCTGAAGTGGGTAAACCTACTGCTTTTTGTCGCTGGTCAAACATAATCTTTCGAATGGCGCCCTAGGAAAAAGAGAATGGCAAAAGAGCAATTAGAAAGTCCAAACAAACAGAAGTGCTATGAGAGAATTCCAATTCTTACATAGAGCCACCTTACGAAAAACAGTGTACCTGCGTTTCTGAATCATATTCATCCATTTTGCAAGTTGAGTCCACGAGCTGTGTATCTACTTCAGGGTGCCCAACGCAGACGCTGTCCCACCACGTGCGCTTAATCTTGTCGAGGGTAATGAGGACTACGTTGCAGTCTTCGGATGCGGGATCGTCCTCTACCATCCAGCACGATTCGTCAGGTTTGACGGATTCTGGAAATTGCCCAGAAAGAAGCCAGCCACTGGCATCGCCGAAGCTGCTGCCACCAGCTGATCGAATGGGCATGCCGCTTTTGAAACCAAGTTCGATTCGCTCAGGTGCGATTGTCACTTTAAGGTCGGCAGCCCGAGAACCTTTGGGCACTGGCACATAGACCGTCACTTCGTACAAGGTTTGTGTCCAGTGGTAGTGTGGAGTAACTCCACCGTTGCCCACAGGCACTTGCTTGCCGCGTTCTGAATATTTGACGTTTGGAAGTTGCTCATCTGATGGTTCTGGAGCCACCGGAGGCGATGATGCCGCGGCAGTGTTTGGCATGTGGGGAAGTGCAGCTACGGAACCGCTACCAGCTTCGGTCGACGGAGATTTTCTGTTGTCTGGTGTAGCGGGAGAAGAGTCAATTTTCGCAGCAAGAGGATTTATATCAGTATGTCCATCGGCAGAGTTGTTTGTGCTCCTCTGGGGCTTATTCTTGCTGTCATCTATGGATACAGGCTTCGAAGACGACACGGGTTTAGGTTTAGGTTGAGGCTCGGCTGGAGGTTTCTTCGTCGTTGCAATTTTAGGTGTGGGAGCAGCTTGTGCTGGCTTCAAGCGCGACACTTCTTGCTCATAGGCCTTCGTTGGAAAGGCACGAAAGTGCTTTAGCACAAGAGCTTCAGCCGCGCCAGTTGGGAAGCCCATGCGTGGTGGGGCTTTAAGCGAACGGTCGTAGGCGACATAGAAGTCGGTCTTACGGTGCAGAAAAGAGAAGAAAGCCTGCAGGAGAGGCTCAATGCCACCCAGCTGCCCCGCAAGTGACATTAAAACCTCATCGAACTGTGCTGAACTTTTGTCCATTTTTAGGCGCGACAGGACGCAATTCAGACGTTTACGAGATCCAAAGGTGCTAGAAATATGCTACGCGTCAGTCGTGTAATATCTGTAGTTGAGTACTTTGTGACAAGAACAATCAGAACGGATTCTTTCACGAGAGGCAGCTTCTTCAGGCTAGCTCTATCTAATAGGTAAGTATTTGATCAAGTCAATAGTGCGTTTTAGTTTTAAACCGCTGCCTTTAAGCGAGTGCTACAGATAGTAAGCTTTAGCTTTAGCTCTTAACTTACTTTTTGCTTCGTACAGTACAGATGCGTTTTACTTGCTTGTACTGTACACTGTACAGTAGTACTGCATACAGAACTGAAAGTGTGGGACTCTTCTCTTGAACCTCTTGAGCAACTCTCACCAGTCCAGGGGCGTGCCACTTTGAACCGTTACCATCACTTCCATGGTCACTCGGGCATGTGGCATGCGGCAATAAGAACTCTCTTTGTATAAGCCGCTTCGATTTGTATTTCTGTCTGTTAATCTTCCTATTCTGGGGCTACTAATAAATGACACAGTCCCCGAGGGGCCGGAACCTGAGGCAGTCCAGAAGAAAAGTCGCCCACCTCCGAGCAATAGCGTGACCTCATTTGCGTGTAAGCTTCCACCCGGGCATGGCCTTGGCTTTCGAAAAGCCAATATTACAGAAGCCGTGTGTTTGCGAGCCAAATCCCGAGGAAAGATGTCAAATATGGGTATGAAGCCAAAGGAAGCACCCCAGTAGCGGCCGATGAATTGGCTGGTGCAAGAACACAGCCGCTGGGGCCGGGGCGTTTCGTTCCAGGCTAAATTACAAGAAAGAAGATAACACAAGAATCTTATTAAGCCCCTTAGATTCTTAAACCTATTTACTCCACTACACTGGAATTCGAACGAGATATCCTCTGTATTAGTTCCGTTCGAATTCCCTAATTCTAATCCTTGTTTGCTTGACGTACCAAGTTCTTATTGCCCGAAATTACCTCTAACTATACTTGGTGTTGTGTTTTTGAGAAACACCTGATCTCGCATCTGGCATTTGCTGCGCCTTCAATTTCTTACTTTAGTACAGTAACACTACAAAAAGCCTTCATAGTGTCTGTGTCTAGGGCAAGTGTAGGGCAGAGTGTACTGCTTTATTTCCCAGCCCTTTCGAATCCTTATACTCATGGCATGATGTACCAGGCGTCACGGCAGATACTGGTAAGATGTTGGAGAACCTTCAAAATAATTAGGGTATTTCCAAGAAGTCCGGTGAGTGGATCGCCGTTGCTAAGGGCAGGCCGAAGTGGTGACAGTAGGGACTTCCTGATTGCTGATGGCTGATGGCTGATGGCTGAAGGACTCCTCAAGAGTAAACGACTGCAATTGCTTTACGCAAAAGGACATCCAGCCCAGTTAGCTATACGGCACGGAAGTAAGTCTTTGTATTTGGGGAATATTAACTAGACTGGTCGTCCCACGCAACAACCGCCGTGGTGACCGCCACTGCAACCGAGATCTCTTTCTTTGTACCGACGTGTACCTAGAGAAGATTTTGCCAAGAATTGAATTAAGTATCAAGATTAGCGAGCCCAGTTGTATGCAAATTCCATCAGAGACATTCTTACGAAGTCCAAGAGTTCTGCCTTAATAAAAGATTACTTATAAGCGATCGGACAAGGCGAATAGTGATTATAAAAATAAATCATTTGAGCGGACTTATAGTGAGAGATCGTGGCCAAGGTCTTGACCTCCCGGCCTTGGCTGAGTGCTTCGAGCCCCCCCCCCCCCCACCCCTTTTAAGCCCGCGTTATTCAGTGACTTATAGATCAGGGGTTTTTCAAATGAGCGCCAATATACCATTTCCGCGTTTCTTGGCTAGCCCGCCTAAACAGGGGGGAAACGGAAGTCGGGTGCATACATGTGTTAGTCTAGATCAAGCCGCTTAGAATACGTCTGCGACAGTATTCCAACTGAAGGGCCATTCACGAAGATACAGTACTTGAAGAGTCCTTTTGATGAGGCGCACACGAGCACACACGCAGCGGTCACAGCTTCTTCGATTGCTCTGCGCGTTCTTGCAGTGCTTTCGAGTGGCACTCGATCACTGCTTTGCGAATTGCCTCTGTGATGTCGCGGTACAGTTGGCGCTTTTCGGGGCCCATGGCATCGGGTGCAGCCCAGCTGTTGGGCGCTTTGAACGGAACTAAGTGCGGGTGCGCCAACTCAAACGCCGTGAGCATCGGGCCGAAGTCAAGGGGAGCGCCCACATGCACGGCGACGGCGACGGGTGGAGACAACAAGTTGAAGTCGCTGTTAGCCATGGCATACCTGATCAGGCAAAGAAAGGGAGAGGAGAAGTGAACTGAAGCATTTTTCAACAACAACGCGAATGACATCGGCGAAAAAGCGATCCTGGATATTCATGGAGTACAAGTTCTCTTAAAGGATCCACTCCCCGTTTTCTCCGTATTTCGTCCTACGCTGTTCCTATCAATCTGAAGGTAGCACTGTCGCATGTTTGCACTTCACACTCCAATGAATAACCCCACCACAGATAAAACACACATAATTACGCACGAGCTGCCGCGAGCAGCCAAAATGCTGTCGAGGCCGCAGTGAGCAATGGGAAGCACAGCACTTCCCGAGTGCGCGACCATGCGGCCAACGCCACTGTGAAAGGCATTCACGAGAGCGCCGGGCTCGGTTTTGCGTCCAGCTTTGTTCATCCAACGCCCCTGGGTGTATTTGACGTTGTTGTATCAGTACATTGAGGGAAACAAAAAAAACGACGAGCAGATACCCATCCATGCAAAGATGCAAAGTGAAGTCGTTGCACTAAAGAGAAACACATCCGTATACAAGATCATGCATGAAGTGTTGGCAAAAAACTATCAGGTGTTCAAAAACTGATCCGTACAAGCACCCGAGAAACCAACAAAGAAGCAAGCGATTTGTTACCTCAGCATCGCGCGGCTCTATCGCCGCTTGTACCAAACGTCCCTGTAAGAAAAGTATTACGCAACAAGGCCCCCGGTAAAGCACGCCGGCCAAAACAATGGAAAGTTCCCAGAAGTTGAAACAGATGAAAATGAGCATGATCAGACGCAGGACAAACAAAATGAAAAGCTCAATGTACATGCACAAGAAAATGTGCCGAGCAAAGCGTAAAGCCGGCGCTCACCTCAGGGCAAATCAGCATGGTGCGCCCCCGCCGCAAGCATTCAAGCACGTTTGGGATGTAATTCGTTCGGTTCAAGTCAAAGGTTTCGTCCGTTGCCGCGGACTGGCGATGCGAAATAACAGATTAAAAAAAGGGGTGAATAGGCGCTTACCATACAAATTGTGGGACTAAACTGCTGTCATGGATTTTTATCTGCTGGTGTGGTGGTGCGTCGAACTCTCGCTAAATTGATGAGGCGGGTATTATTTAAGCTCACCCATTTTGGCTGAATGGGCATTCCACAAATGAGCGAGACGAAAGTGGCTTTGATCGCGTCGTTGAATAGAAAGCTTGCACTGCCGATGCAAAATGGCCATGCTTCTGGGTCTGTAGTCCATGGAAATATCCACGGTGAGGCGGATTTGGAAGCTGTCGCTCGACCCAACATGGGAGCCACGAGCGGCGCGTCCAGGAGTGTGTTATGGTTTAGCACTACTAAGAGTGGCCCTTTCGAAGACTTGCTCTCGGCAGGTTGAGTGCGAAGCACGTCACCGCTGGTAGTGGCTATCTCAACTGTTTGACTGGGCATGAGGGCGCTCTCGTGGTCTGTCTCTTTTCCTGTCCGTGCTGCGATGCTTTCGGCGCTAATCTGTCGCGCAGCATCAAGCACAACGCGAATGCTGCTGTCACCAGCATGCGTAGTTACAGTAACGCTGCGGCCAGGCGCCACAAAGAACATATTCAGTATAAGGTCTACAACGCCCACGGCGAAGACCACCCCAAGCCGCACATGTATCGGTGGGTCAAGGAATCGCTCGAGCGAGGAGTGCGGTGCGCTGTGGACATCAAATGTTCGGTGGCGTTCGGGATAGCAAAGCCCTACAGTCAACACCGAACCGCTCGCTGCTGCTAATCCCAAACGGCGCGCTAGAACAAAGCCCAACATGCTAAAAATTGAAATGGTGTCCAACTAGGGATATTATCCAAATGAACAAGGCTCAATAAGTTTACTACTGGCGGCAGATGTTGTCTTGAAAGTAGATTCTTCTCCACTGCGACGAGAGCATTGACAACTCTAACGAATCAATCCCTGGGATGCACACTCAAGAGTAGACTCGATTTCGAATATAGGAAAACAATGATGTAATGTCCGCCCGTGTAACGAATGGTGAAATACTACTGTACTGTAAATCCATAATGAATATCTGTTTCGAGAAAGCTTAGGTTTTTGCTGCTCGAGCCTGTTCCTCCTTGCAGACTTATAAATTAAGAAATCTACTTCAATGCAGCACGCAGCCTTCTTGTCATAAAATACAGCAGCGGCGTGGCGGCATCATTGCATGCATCCTTTACTATGCCGGTCTAACCAAGTCTACTAAGAGACGACTAAAGAGTCGAACTGTCGTGTCAGATGTCTGCCTCATCACTCATCACTCATCACTCATCACCTCATCTCAGTCGAGTCGATTCGTCGTCAACATCATACCAATGCCCTTACGGGGTTACTACGCAGTACAGAGAGTCCGAGTCGTCTGTACATAATAAGCACTTGAGTTAGTACTTCGAATCAGGGAATAGGGGAAAAACGGGCAAACGCATTTACAAAAGACGAAAAAAGGGCAACTGTATGGGTAGTGAGTGACGATTTTTCTAAGCAATCATGTTTTTTTAAAAACTGATGTAAAAATTCATCACAATTGTGATCCAGCAATACTTAAGATGGCTGCGCAGTGTAGGTTTATGTTCTGAAAAGGTTGTGGTCTACATACGGAGAGTTGCCCCCTATCACTCGTTAACCTACTTCCAGTGCCGTTGTGCCGCTCAGGTCTATTCCTACTTCGGTCTTACTTACGAGCGGTGCACTTTTTACTTTTGGAATTGCAGTAAAGTAGCATCTTAGCTTACTACTTACAGAAGGTCAACGTGCAGTGTACAGCACAACTCCTTGTGCGTGTGTTGGACATGGACATAAGGCAAATTGACACAGGCCCTAAGGGGAAGGAATTATAGTGCTAACGGGCAACAGGCAGAAAGCACCCAGATACGCGAGCGATCGTGGAGGTGGCTTTGATTCTGCCTTGCCCAATCGGAACTGAGAATCGTAATTGGGATGCAAGTTTTCTTTCACTTTTCAGTCCAACAAACATCAACGTATCAAGTATACCTCCAAGAGAGAGGCGACTCGGTGGCTCGTATCTCTGTTCTCGTAGGAGACGGCAGACACAACACGTAACGAGGACAGAAGCAAGGAGATTCTTGGAAACAACAACCAACCTTACTCGAGCACAATGAGCTCATTGACATATTCATAGGGGCAAATTACATTTCTGGCGGGAGATCAACGTGAAAGGCAGCACAGAGGAAATCACCGATTGCATGAGCCAAAGGCTCAATCCAGGTTTCTTCTCTCACATTGATAGCACCACCACCGTTGTTGCCCCCCCTTGGAGCCTCGATCGTCTTTTCCAGTTCATCCAGGGCTGTTCGAAAGGCTGTAAGCGCGAGTGGCCATTGGCGGCTCTGCACCGCACCTTTGAGTATCGTAGCGCAGGTGTCGCGCCGCAGATGAACTTCGCACACGGAATCTGCGTATTGTTTGGCCAAATTGTGAAAGCCGTACGGTTCTGCCAGCTTCAGCAAGCCAAGAAGAGCAGGCAGTGAGTAGCGATGAGCAGCTTCAGCAAAGGACACGCTCTCGTGTCCAGCGGGACCGTTCGAACTCGAGCCAGCTGCTGCTCTTACTGAAGTACCGTTCTTTCCGGTAGATTCTGCAGCGCAACGCGCGAGCCAAGAAGCATGGTCGCCTACTGCATGGGCGAACACTTCTTCCCAGACGCGATAGGGGCCGAAGAGCTTGGCAAATCGAGGCACAATGGGTCGGCCAAAGGTCGCAGCTTGAACAGCCGCGTCTTCTTGAGCGGCAGCAATTGAAGCGCGTTGCACGAGGTCGGCGAGCCAGGGGCTAGCGCGCTTGAGAACTCCGAGCGGTGGGCAGGACATCCGCACGCCGCCTAAGCTTTTACTGGTGGTGTCACCTGTTGGTGTGGCACTGTTGCTAGTATTCCTGCCACTTGTGTCGGAATCAAGCAAGGCACTCTTGGACAAGGCTGGGTTCTGCCATGGGCATTTGCTGCTACCGCTCGCTGCGACCACCACTGTGACATCCGCCACATCATTACTGTCCAGATATACGAGATCGTCGCTTTCGGTACCATCTTCAACGGGAATTTCAAGCAACAATGAATCAAACGCGCGCAGCGCAAACAGACCAGCGATTCTAGAAGCGTGAGACTTCAGCATGTTGCATAAAGCGATAAGCGTGGGAGCTCCCAGAGCAGTGCTTTGACGGATGGCGCCCTCTGACTTCAGGGAATGTTGAAGAGCACCGCTACTAGGAGCAGGTGGAAACGCTGCAGCAGCTGTTTCAACAGGTGAAGCTGGCAGAGGAAGTTCTGACGTTAATGTAGCTTTACCGTGAAAGTTTTGCTGGCTGCTACTGTTGCCACTAGTGCGCCTGCCGCGCTTATGGCAGTCGAGGAGTGCAAGCGCAAGAGCAACGTTAGCGCGCAGCTCTGAACTGCCAGCACTAACAACCAGTGCTTCTAAGCGATCTCTTTCGCTGCCGCTAGAAATATTAGTGTTCTCAATATCCGTAGTGTCGCTGCTGCCAGTAATGCTTGAGGTGTTAGGGTTGGCAAGATTGGCGTGGCACACTGCCAGCACACGCTTAGCATTGGCCACGATGCTGTCATTGTTGCTGTACATCACATCATCACTGCTGACATCAGCATTTTCGTGACTGAACTTGTTCGTGCTGCCGTGAGCTGTAAGCACTAGTAGTGGCACGCACCCTTGCTCCATGAGAGCCACACAACAGCCGCCTGCATCGCTGCTATCACTGCTGCTGCTGCTGCCATTATTATCGTTGCCGTAGGTATTGCTGAAACTGCCATTAGGACCGAATACTAGAGATTCAAGAACGGCCGCAGCGCTATCGCGCACGGAAGCGTGCGCATGTAACAGTAGCCAGGCTAGCGTGGGTAACAAACCGCGAGCCACGCATTCGGCGCGCACTTCGCTCGTTAAGTTTATCGCATGATGGTGGGCCATGGCTAAGGAAGCAGCGCGCTTCAGGTCTCGAGCACCGTTAGGGGCACCGAGGGCTCGAACCTCCTCTGAGCCTTGTTTCCGAACATTGGTAGGAGGTTTCCGACCAGCTCGCTGTTCACGTGAGGCTCTGTTGCTGCCACCGCTACTACTGTCTCGGTCACTGCTCGCTGCCACGCCACCAATACTGCTACTTCTTGCTCTATTACTATTTGGAGCATTACTACCAACTCCTTTGATGCTACTATTGCTGCTTTTGCTGTTAGATGCAGCACTGCCAGCCGGCTTAGAGCCTTCGAGAGCACGACGCAATACCATCAGAGCAATGTGCTGCGCGTGGTGGTCGTCGGACGTCAACAAAGGGAAGAAACGCGCCACTGCAGAAGCGGAAGGTTGTGCCGCTGAGGTTAGTGCAAGCGCAAGGCGAAAGAATTGCCGCCCAAACTCCGACGAAGAGCTTGAACCCGAGGATACTGCACTAGTTCCAGGAGCAAGACCAGCTCGCGCCCCCAAAGAGGGTCGAGTGAGGCACTGCACAAGTAAGGCGGCGACGCCAGCGCGCACAGCTGGACTTCCCGGCTGAGGCTGCTGCGCTGCTGCTGATACTGTTGCAACGACATCGCGAAGACTTGACTTACTACTGCTATTGCTATTGTCATTGCTGCGAGCAGCAGTAGACTCTCCACGTCGGCGCTCTACGACGCCTCCTCGTCCTGTTCCTTTTTCTCGCTGGCTGCTTGTTGGTTTTGAAGTTGAAGTAGGCACCGAAGAAGGAGCTGACGCTGATATTGTCGCACTAGCAGGACTTGGCGAGGGGACTGACGATGCATCAGGGGCCTCTTCAGCCGTTAAAAGCAGGTAGAGCAGCGGACCTGCTGCCTTGCAGCTTGCAAGCGCACTCACTGCTTGTGAGCTGTCAGGGGAGAAAGATGCTGTACATTGCCGAAGAATAAATAGCGCCCAGTCCCGCTGTAACACCCACAGCGGCGG
>Ga0307979_1001094_pt1 | contig 19271 bp, 15 predicted proteins | sample OrgLakmetage1058_FD_201833 | JGI IMG/M metagenome (GOLD analysis project Ga0307979, IMG submission 201833) | Saline water microbial communities from Organic Lake, Antarctica - #1058 | ecosystem: Environmental > Aquatic > Non-marine Saline and Alkaline > Saline | place: Antarctica: Organic Lake...
TATTATTGAGATTAAAAGAGAGCACCATACAAGTCATGAATGGCTCATCCCATGTAGTATTTAATTTATCCGATAGCGCCCTGGCATAAACTCACGAATTTTTTTCCCGTTAAATTTAAAAAAAAAACGACTTAGGTGCTGCTTGGCTGCACTGCATATTTTGGTAGCTAAAAGGCAAAGCTTAAATGATTGGCATCTACGTAGTTTAAGCCGGGCTCGGGGCGCATATGGCTATTAAGCGGCCTTCTTGTCGTAGCCGTTCCGCTGGGTTCTTTTCTGACGTTCCCCGAGGGGGGACTAGATTTAGTAACTAACAGGCAGGGTGAAGTTGAACTCTACCTTATTCTTCGGGCCGGTCGTCGTAATTCCACCTCCCGGTGGGGCTGCTCACGTACACCCCCACCACCGTGCGGCCGTAGCGGCGGTTGTGCACGCCAATGAGCCGTTGGTCGCCCAGGACCTGCGGCAAGGTCCCCATCTCGCAGGGGTACTCCAGTACCACGATGGAGTCGGACCCTACCAGGGGGGATCCGGCCAGCGCGGCCACCAGCTCCGAGTATGGGATTTCTTCGTAAGGTGGGGTGACCGTGACAAGGTCAAAAGGCCTTTACGAGAAAAAAAAAAGAGGAAAAATTAAGGACAAGCAAGAACATTGCCAGGATGGTATTCAAGTGACTACAAAGAGAAGCTAGCTAGTCATCGTTGATTGAGTATATTAAGATTTGTTGTGTCCAAGGAAAGAGAGCGGACAAAAGTTCAGGACCGAAAAACAGTATGAGGGGTTGTCTATTACTAATGCGTGGAATGCGCCAATACCACAGGCAGAAGTGCACGCGCGTGCGTTGCGCGCAAGTAAATATCATTTCCATGGCCACTCAGGCATGTGCGCCTGATTAGCTTCTTAGATTTAGTTCGAGCTGCTTTGCTTTTTATCTCTACATGTCAGCCTTCTAATTCCGACACCTCGGAGCCTCTCTCAAAAACCGAAAATGTGATTTTTTTGTAGAGCAGGGAGCAGAGTTCATTATACTTCCCAAACGAGACTTCTTTCGTTTCTGCGTCAATATCTGACAGGGAGGCCGTATAGTCCAGTAGCCAAGAACATCCACGAGGCTGCTTAGTTTTCTATCAGCCCATGTTGAGCCCAAGTTACCGACAACGGTTCCTGCGGTGGGCTATACCTTTAGCGTAACTGTATTCGAACCAGCTTTCTTACGCGACATGCCTTCTGTTTACTCCCCCCTTTCTCCTGTTCGCATTCATTTCCCCTCCCTTCCTCAAATCCTTGAGGTCTTAAGAAATAATAAGCTGCCTGGCTTTCAGTCTAGTCTAGTCTAGTTAATACTCTCCGAAAAACAAAGAAAGGCAAGTACACAGCAGTCACAAAGGCACATAAAGAATGCACTTGAGCTCCATATGCGCTAGCAAATTCGCTCCAGAAGGCCAATTAAGGCTCCAACTGGCGCCTTTCCTCCGAACAAGTCGGCGGGACTGAGTGCTCGTTCGTGTGTCACGTCCCAGGTCCACGAGGCAATTCTCTGGGCTAATTATGCCCCAGCAGGGCATCGTCTCAATGTTTTTCTCAGGCGTCGGGCGCCAGCCGATCTCAGCATCGCCTGTCCTCTTTCTTGCTAACGAAGGATGGATCTCGTGGCTGCAATGCTGTAGGCTGTGCGAACACGAATGAACACAGGCCTACGAACACCAGGAATAGCTTCTCCGCTCCAGAAGCGGTACTTAGCGAGGTCGAACAAAGATTCGGTTGTGTTCAGGCTCAGACTCACATGTATCCGAGTTTGGTGGGGGGTTTTCAGTCAGCCCGGGAGACTCTACACACATCTAGCAGAGGCCCGGATTACTGTATAATCTCCCTGGCTGAGCTCAAAGCCAGGCTTCCAAACCGAATTTATATTCCAATTACCAGCAAAAGCCTCGTTAACTTAGATTGATAGAAATTTGCACCCAACAGAACAAGCCTGACTGGACTGAGTGCCCTTTTGCTGGCGATGTCATGATGTTACAAACGCCAAAAGAATTGCGTAAGAAGGGCAACTACGAGCGTTCTGAAAGGCATGGGTTCCGGGGATGTGTGGCTGTGTACTTCTCCTGCTAGGATGCGCGAATTTGCCTCGTATTGCTGCCTCTTCGGGGCCTGTGGGAAAACCGTGCTGCTGCTGCTGCTCCTGATGAGGGGGGGGGGGGGCTAAGCAAATTAGGGTTCTCACTAATAATTCATGCGCCCGTCTTCGCAAGTTGATGCCTTAACTGGCCTTCTGGAGCGAATTTGCTAGCGCACATGCAGCTCAAGAGTATTATTTATGCGCCTCTGTGGCTGCTGTGTACTTATCTTTCGGGAGAGTATTAACTAGACTGGACCCTCCTTGGCTCCTTGGGGCTTTGGGCTGAAAGCTACGCTGCCCTTCCATCAAACCACACGTGGCGCCGCCTCTCCCGAATCCGAAGGAGAAGCAGTATTCAGGCGGTGCTGTCGGTTTCCTGTTAATTGACCTAGTTCGTTGAACTTCCCCGGTGGCCTGCATTTCTTGTACTTAGTTCGGTTGGGTTCCAAAGGGTGGGGTTGTTGTACTGACGTGCAGTACCACCTAGCTAGCTAGCTAGCTCCGGAGTACTTGCGTACTTGAAACGGGACTGTACCGGGACCCCGGACTACAGATACAGATAGTAGTACCCGATCCAGGATGGTATACGTAAGTATGCACAGGTTTCACCAAGCAAGGGTATCTTCACGGTCGATTCCCTCCTGAGAAGGTGTGAAATCCGTGGAATGTTCGAGAACCTTTTGATACCCTCTGTGGGGCTCTGTACCAAACAAAGGTTCGCGAAGGTTCGACGGGGTTTGTGCAGTGGTGCAGTGGTGACGAATGCTATGCTGCCCTTCAACCAATCGAGTGTGACGCCGCCACTCCCAAGGAGTGGCACCGCTGCGGGTAATGCTGCTGGTGACTTGCTACATGTCCTAGTTCGTGGCACTATTTCGGCGACCCCTGTTGGCTCCATGCGCATGATGTCAGCTGGCCTCATGGTAGAGGTCCTCGTAGAACAGGGGCTCGCTCTGCATCAAGCCAAACGGTGAGTTGAATGCAGCGCTGCATAATGCACCCCATATATATGCGCATATATATGCATCGTTTAGCCTCTACGCTTCCTGTGTCCTGGCGATGTATCTGTCGCTTTCCAATTATTTGCGGCTTTGTCTGATGCCACGGGCGGAAAACTGCCATTTCGTTTGACGACATCAACGAGAGTAATCGAAACAAACAAAGCCGAAGTCACGCAGAGTTAGGGGGCATACTAGTTTCTTTTCATTTCAATAGTATAAGTATGAGATGTAAATACGCGCCTGATGCTTACTTGGTGAGTCGCTGTGCGACTAAAGATCCATATTGTTTTTTGTGTGTGTTGCACCACTTGTCCTCCCAGGCTCTTTTCGCAGATCCGCAAGGGCGCGCCCCTGCATGAAGAGTGGCACGAAGCCTTTGCTTGCGGCCGTTTTCATCAGCGACAGGGGCGCGCTACACTAACAACGCCACTTACTGGCCAGCACGCATACATGTTCGCTCAGCACCGTTTGAATGCGGACGTGGTCCGTGGGGAGCCAGGTTATCCAGCACCCAAGAGCAGCCCGAACGATAACGCCGATCCAGATCTGAAATCTGCCAGTCATGGCCTTGCACAAATTTCTTCGAAACCGCACAAACGGTATCGTGACGATGACGAAGGTGACGATGAAGACTCAAACGAAGATAGCAAAAGTGATCCTGCCTTTGCGCTTTTGATGCTGGGGGCGGCCTCTAGCGAAGCAGCGCTTTTGATGCTGGGGGCGGCCTCTAGCGAAGCAGCGCTTCCGGTGCCGGCCAAAAATAGTAAGCGTCGCCGTGAAGGCCAAGGAGCTGGATCAAAGCGCGGCAGTAGCCATGCGAGCCTTTCGGTCACGCAAGCAGAGCTTCAGGCGCAAATTCAAAGGCAGTTGCAGCAGCAACAAATCCATCTTCAAGCGCACATGCAGCAGGAGCTTCAACGAGTGCAAGAGCACATGCAGATCGAATTCCAGCAACACATCCAGCGCATCACAGGCTTGACAAGCGGACAAGGTTTTCCTGGCGCTGGTGGAGGTCTCTCGCCCTTTCTGCCGCTCTATGGGCAAGCTATGGTTCAGGCAACATCGCCAGGCACGGTTTCCAACTTCCACAATCCTACTTCAAGTGTTGCACCTTTTACGTCTGTAAATGAGCAGTCTATCAGCGACACAGGTCACAGCGGCTTGGATTTTATCAGTAGATCTGCGAACAGAGATACTCAAAGCCTATCTAGTGCTGAATTGCACAGAGTGAAGAGCAGTGCTGTAGCCACGGCAGCGGCAGCAGCGGCAATGGCTGGAGCAACAGATATGACGCAACCAGCAGCTTTGGCGACGTTGCTTACAGGTAAACTCATGAGTGCAGATGGGGACAACAGTTCAAGCAACTTATCCTTACCACTAGTGCAGGCATTAGCCGGTGAGGCGCCCCCTGACTGGACTGCCACTCTTGCCCTGGCTGCACTCGCTAAACAAAACACGGCAACAGAGCTCCATCTTGGGCCTCTTGCGTCGAATCCGCCGGAATCACCTTAGGTGGTATAATTCATTACGACAAAAACAAGCAAGCAAGCTATCCAAGCACAAGGGCATTGAAGCTGCCGCGTCCTTTTCTACTCACAACTGCAAACACAAAGAGAATAACTTCGAGTAGTTACAAAGAAAGGGTAAGGGTTTCTGCTGTAAAGTCCAACCGGATCTGCGTTTTCTCAATTTGAGACAAACAACTACTTTCCCTTCGGACTTCGGGATGTACATATCGACCACCGTTTTTTTAATTTTAATTTCAATCGAAATAAATACGAAATATACTTCATATAAATTGAAAACTGAAAGATAAAAAGGGAGTTCTGAATCACATGGTTCGCGCTTCAAATATTTCCGGGTTGCGGGTTGGATATATAAACAGAAAAGGGAAGTATATCTATTTCTGATTTCTTTAAAGTCGCACGGCACTCAATCCCGGCGACTTGTTCGTTGTTCAAAGGAAAAAGGAAAGGCGCCAGTTGGAGCCTTAATTGGCCTTCTGGTAGTTCTGGAGCGGATTTGCTAGCGTATATCCAGCTCAAGTGCATTCTCGATGTGCCTCTGTGGCTGCTGTGTATTCGCCTCTCTATGAGTTATGGGGAGTATTAACTAGACAAGACTAGTGCAGCGATCACCCGAAATCGCGGAGGTCATTTAACCTGCGTTCTCTGGAATGCAGTGCTTAGTGCTGACCTAATATGAAGTCGAACTCCGATGGTTTAAATTTCCCTGCTTGATAATCCCTGTACTTAGGGGCCAGGGAAGGTTAGCAATAGCACTGGCAAATCGCGATTGGGGATGCTGCCATTAGCCCCAGCCGATAAGTGATCTATTCCATGCAAGAGCGTCTTCGAATTGTGCGTCAGTCACCGCCACCATCGCAATCCCAATGGGACGCATCACAGCAGTGATCTTCTTCTACCGTAACGGATTTTTGTGCTCTTGATCGCAGAACTTTTCGGGTGTGAACGACCCAGAACACAAATAATTTCCGACACAGCTGCTCCTCTGTGCAGAGGTACTTCAACAGGGCTGAGCTTCTACACGAAGAGAAGATGCTGGCATGTGCGTCGACACGTCTATCACCGCCGAAGCCTGCGCGCGATGGAGTTAAAGCGCCCGGTGATTTGTTGCACTTTCTTGTACGCGCAGCTATTCAAGCGACGCCTCCTGGTTCCATGCGTATGATGTCGGCCGGCCTCATGGTCGAGCTGCTCGTGGAGCAGGGCCTAGCACAGCATCAGGCAAAAAGGTGGGCCAATCATGGGTATTTACATAAGTTTATATGTTGCCTGTGTTATTGGTGTGATATCTCTTTAAACGCTGTCGCCGTTGATTTGCTCAAATCGCCCTCTATTCTTCATTAGTTTCTTCGCATGATCCTGCATCTGCTGAGAAACGAACACAACTCTCTTGTCATTATCTGCAGAACATTGAACACACCATTTGATATTTGCGTGTATCATATCCTTGGAGTGCATTTATATTGTGATGTTCCTTACAAGTTGCTACGCTCTTATAGAAATCATTCATCAGTACGCTTATTTGTCTTTTCGCCCCCTCCCAAGTCTTATAGAAGGAGAAAGAACATTGCTCTGCACAAACCTCTGCAATTACTTTGCTCTTTAAGCCTACCCTTCTTCGTCTTTTTGATATATATATACGTATTCTTAAATCTCGATTGCTTTGTCTTTAATGAATGCATTCGGTTCAGGCTATTTTCGCAGATTCGGAAGAGGGCGCCCTTGCATGACGAGTGGCATGAGGCCTTTGCCACAGGCCGTTTTCATCAGAGGCAGGGGCGCGCTACACTGGAGGCGGCGGCGCCGCTACCATCAGGCCTTCGCAAGATTGCTACGTTACCGCTTGGAGCTGAGCAGCAAAGCCTGCCGTCAAATCTGAGTGGCAGCAAGCGGTACCGCAACAGCAGTGGCGGGGAGAAAAGGAGGGCAGCTGACTCGTCTTCGAGCGAGGACGGTAGCGCCGACGTTCCACCTGAAGAACGAAGCACGAGCGACACCGCGTTTGCGCTGCTGGAGCTATGCGGAACTTCTGGTGGCTTACCTCCAGCTAAACCTCCGAAAACTAGTAGCCATTCTCGCCGGCGCGTCGAGAAAGATAGCGGTGGTGGAGAGCCTGCTCCTAGGGCTGAGTCGGCAGCAGCGCTGCCGCCGCCGTCGGCCGACAGGCCGTTGAGAAGCGAGGTGGAGCAGCAGCTGTGGCAGGAGCAACTTCAGCTGCAAGCGAACGTGCAGGAGCACTTGCTGCAAATGCAGCACCAAATGCAAATGCTGCAATCGGTGGGCTTGAACTCCGGAAATTCGCCTGCTTGGCCTACTGCAGCAGCTCACCAACACCCAGAGGAGTTTGGCTACCACGCAGGCTACTTGCCGCAAAACAATAACTTTGCTCCATACACAGACTCAGCAGCTAACGAGATGTAACCAAGAAAATGAAATAAACAACGAATGGCGAATGCAAAATTCATCAACTAGATATAAAGCTGCGCATGGGCATCGGCATCGACATTAACATTGTGCCAACCCTTTGGTTCTGTATTGTTCCTGCATATATATCGCACCAGCCCTCCCAATTTCTTATTTATCGACAGCAGGCAAAACACGGATGCCTAAATAGCAAATCCGCCATGTCTTTCATATTTTGATATTTGGCAATTCACTAATCCCTTGCCGATTGGACAAGGCCATTTCTAAAAATTACTAGTACTAGACAGCACACTACAGTGGGGATATGGGACGTGCGTAAGATCACATAGACACCCGGGGGATCGAACAAGGCAATAAATTATTGATGCTGTAAGCTGTAAGAGGACACTGAAGAAATCATAACCATCTCCTGAATTGCGATTTGAATTAAAAAATACTAGTACTTAGTATCGAAAATGCTGCTGTTGCTGTAATTAATTGTCTACCTCTCCTACTTCATTTGCTTTCATGTTTACTTCAGCGCAGAGACAGAGGGCATTCAAAAGCACATGTTTTTAATCCAATGGCCTGCCTAGCTGCTGCATTAGACCAAAAATCAAAGGAAATTGCGCAATCCTGGTGCTAAATATATCGCATATAACTCAAACCTCGAAAGTGCTCTAGTCAGCGCTAGTTCCACGGAATCACATGGAGTACGCCTGACAGAGCGAATGCACACATCACGGTGGTATTGAGGACGCAATGCACGAAAAATAAAGGGAAAAATAGCTAAAGGTACGGAACATACAGCAAGAAACATCCTCGCAAATATGACACGCCCTTCCATAGTATCAGGCTCGAGCGAACCTCAATGCGCTTGCACTGCCAGCAGAGCGTGCCAGGCCTCGGGTCGCCGCCACTGGCAAGGTCTTGCACCAGGGCAGCGGGGCGGCCGCAGACTTCTCCCGAGGTGGCTGAGTACAGGGTGCCTGTGCAGCGGGCACTTTCGCTGACCTGGAAGTATGTCGGAAGAGACGAGAATTGGTTTTTAAGGCACACGCATAATGACATGTGTGAATGAGTCAACGTGGGAATTCGTAGCAGCTTCAAACGAACAGAGTCGGTAAAGGAAAGCCCAGTGACATATTGGGCTCAACCAGTCTTTTTTTTTTGCTCAGCACACGCCTTACCAAGGCGGCTTTCAAGATCATGTGCAGGCGTTTCGCAGAAGGCTTTTGCCTCGAGGCCTCTTGCCCCACGGCTGCCATTGCAGCAGCGGCTTCATCTCCCGGCGCAACAGCAGCACGGTCGCTTCTGCTGCTGCTGCCGCTGATATTGCTTCCAGCCTCGCTGTCGTCAGCATCACTGCGTGCGTCGTCGCCTGTTCGGAAGGAATAAATAAATAGAAGCAAAGCAAACCAAAAAACATTTAGTCGGTGAAAATGCCAGCGAGGCAATTAGTGACCATATGATTTGCGTTTACACAAGATTGAATAATGCGTGCATTCTGTGCATGCGAGCTACACGTAAGACTGCAAACTCTATTCATGCTCGTGGGATTTGCGAAGTAAGAGAGGAGGTTAAACAGCTAAAAGTATTGCTTTTACCTAGACCAGGCAGGAGATGTGCACGCAAAGCACGCCGGCGCAGGCGCTGTTCCTTGGTCAGCTGCTTCTTGTCTTTCACGCCATCCAAGAAACGCAACTCCGCCTCCAGTTCCGGCCTTGGCTTGGAATAATCCATCTCTGTCATTGCCCCCGCCGCGCCTACAGCTGCAGTCGACGAAGACGGTGCTGGAGACCCACCGCCGCCCGCGCCCAGTAATCCACCCAGCCAACCGCGGAGCCCACCACCACCACTGCCGCCGCCGCCACTGCCACTGCCGTCGTCATTGCTACTCGAGTCGGCACGGCGCAGTGGGGTTGGCTGAGCATGCTCCTGAGGAGGAGCCTGCCGTGGAGGCAAAGGGGGCGGAGACGCCGGACTCGTAGGAGCGATGGAGCTACCTACGTGGCTTGACTGCCCCACGTCAATCGCCAAGGACATGGCACCCCCAACCCCACCACCACCACTAGTAGTAGTAGCAGCAGCCGTGTCCACATCTGCTGCCTCGGAAGCTTCGAGCCCCGTGACCGCTTCCATGTACTTGCAACTCCAGCACAGCGGTAGCGGAGGGCCCGCTTTGCCTGACGCTGACGCCACCGCCTGAATTCACGAGGAAAAAAAGAAAAGAAAAGGCATGAGCATTCAAATCTACGCACGCGCAAGCAGACCATGATTAGACAGCACAAGTAAGCGATAATATTTGTTTTCGTCCCCAAAATTGGTATACGAGGAAAAAGTTGAAGAGAGCGATAGAAAAATCGCAGAGAAAATCAAACAAGCGCAATTGCTCCATTCATGAAAAGACTTCTAAACCTGAGCCGCCACGGCCGCAGCGAGCTCTTCGTCTCCACCGGGCCCAACAGCCGCGGGTCGCCCGCAAGGCTCGCCTCGATTAGCGCCAAACAGCACGCAGCGGCAAGGCACAAACGCGCTAACCTGAAGAAGGCAGGACATATTAGGTATTACATTACCCCAAAAGAAGGAGTTGAAGAGCGCGCAACACGTTGGGCATCCATCTTTAAAGGAAAACTACGTCGTTGGTCAAAGACAGATAGTACCTCCCACTTTGTCAATTTTCTCGATTACGTTTCTCTCCATTCACCGCCCCATCAGTACCTGCGCTGCCTCACGCACAGCATCTAGCGCAATTCGCTGGGCTTCTTCGGACGATTCTGACGCGTGCGCAGATGCAGCAGCTGCTGCCCTCTCCGCTGCGGCTGAGACTGCCTGCGCACCCTTTCGGATTGCATCAGTGGCTGCCTGCCGGTTCCGCTCGAGAGACGACGCAGGCTGCTGCTGCTGCTGCTGCTGCTGTTGTTGTTGGTGGTGCTGCTGTTGGTGGTGCTGCTGCTGCGGTGGGTGTGGATTCGCAGGCGCTAGTGGTGGTGGTGGTGCAGCAGTTCTCGCTGGTTGCGATGACGCTGGCGGGATGGAGGTGGAGAGTGGTACAGGGGTGGGCGTAGAAGCATAAGATGGAGGAGGCGGAGGCCGAGCAGCTGCAGCAGTGGCAGTGGCAGGAGTGGCACTAGGCGGGCGGTTCAGCTGGTATGCCGCTTGAGGCTCAGCAAGTAGTGAGCTTTGAACAGTGCTAGCTATTGGCAGCGAACCCGCTGTGGCTGCGCGGTAATCCCTCTCAGGACTAGGAGGCACCATCGGTGAAAAAGGGTTGGTCGAGCCAGCTGGCGTGGCGGTGGCGGACGAGGACGTTTGTGTTGGAGGTGTTGGAGAGGGTGGCGGCGGGTCCGAGAATAGGTAGTCTGTGGCTCGTTCCACGTTGTTGTCAAAGCGCCTATGCAGGGAAACGTGGTCGACAAAGTTATGAAATTAAGACGAAGTAATGAGCAAAGAGGTAAACGGAAGCGTTTTCTAATGGCAGGATCGCTCATGGCATAGTGGGTTGCGCAAATCGTACCGAAGTGCATCGTACGCTTTCTCCGACGTAAATCCCATATCCATCATTTGCGACAGAGCAGCCGTGTCTACCTCAAATGCGCCCAACTCTGCTGGTGGCTCAGCTGCTGCCGCAGCCGTCGAAGCAGCCACTGATGGAACTGAATGCGCTCGTAGGGTGCGCTGAATTTCAGCTGCACGGTTGGTGTATTCTGTAATATGCGACAAAACCTGCCGCCGCATGTCATCACCGCCAAGCCTGCTTGCTGCGATCAATCCTTCAGCGGCGCTCTAAGGAAGCATTACATAGTGGCAGCAAACAAGAATCAGCAATACAGCAAAACAAGTTGCTGACCGAGAATCTTGGGTACGTGCGTAATTATCGGCTACCTCGGACAGCATTCAGGCTCCATGACACAACACTCTGTTCTAAGCTAGTAGACAATTCGCACATTTGACGTAAGAGAAGGAAATTCAAGGGTAGAGGAGCAAAGAAATACCTCGTAGCATCGCGCGGCTTCCACTAAGTTTCCAGCCCTATCAAACTCTACGGCTTTGTGTGCAAGCTGCGTAGCCTCTGCAATGCCTCGACTCATTTGTAATTGCTTCGCCGCGCCTTCTAACAAACAAAAAGTTGAGGAAGGCAATTAGTACGCCACCCAGCTCCTTAGATAGGAACGAGCAGTTGGGAGTTGTGAGCAGTGTGAAACAAAAAGCAAGAAATAATACACAAAGAACAAACTACAGGGTAGTTCAGACCAAAAGTGGAACTTTCGGAGAAGCGTGATTGTAAAATCAAGGGTACAAGTTCAGGTGCCCGCGCGATGCGCGGCTTCGGAGCAATGTGTTTGCTGCGGAGAAGTAGGCGCGTGTTCTTAGCACCTCAGTGCGCGGCCTTGAGATGCCCGTGGGTGATTGCCCTTCTTGTGCCCGTGGTGCGTGTCCCTCCTTGTGCCCGTCGTCCGCCTTGTGTCTTTGTTTACCGCACATGTACAGCAAATCTGTACTACAGTACAGTACTGTAGGTACATAAAAAACGACGACCACGAACCACCAAATTCCATTTAATATAAAGGATGTACGTACCCATGTAATTAAAATTGTTCTGCGTCCTGTTTACTGTAAATAATATGCATGGGTTCAAAGAGGCGGAGTGAACGCACAAGCATCCGTTAGTGAGATAAGAGGGCCGTGGGTCGGGCCTCAATCAGAGATATATGACAAAGCCAATAATAGCGAGCTGGATATCGATAAGCGCACACGCCGCACACGTGGCACACGCGCAAATTTTGGTCTTTGGTCTTTATAATTTTCAAGAACGGGCTATTGGCTCTTTCGCGGCCATGCGGGTGCCTTACCTTCGAGTATTTGTGGAGCTGAATCTTGTGCATCGGCTAATTCTACCCCGTAAGCCCTTCAGCCCTAAGGCCTAGTCTAGTCTAGTTAATACCCCTCCAAAAACAAAGAAAGGCAAGTACAAGTACACAGCAGCCACAGAACCACATAAAGAACACACTTGAGCTGCATATGCGCAAGCAAAGCCCTAAAGCCCTAATGCTAGAGCCCTAAAATACCATATCTATAATTGTCTACCTATGTGCAGGCCACGTGTAGGCGTGTAGGTGTTGGTCTCAATGAGCCCTACTAGTTCAAGAGCATTTTTTGATGTGCCTTTATAGCTGCTGCGTACTTGCCTTTCTTTGTCTAGGGCGGGCATTAACCAAACTAGACTGCATAAGCAGCAAGAAGCAAACATCACAAAGTAAATCACGAAGCCGAGCCGCGTACTAAGCGGGCTAATTGTCACCCCGCGTAAATTTATTTCACTACATATCCATCATTCGAGCTTCAAACACCGTGCCACATGCGTGTTGTCGAGATTCTAGAATGTTTTGCGCCTCGGTATTTGAATGGCAGGCACCGGCGCTGGCAGTACCAAGGGCGGCAAATCCTTTGGAAGTTGCTCAGCAACTAAAGCTGTGACGTCATATCGAGAACCACTCGTTTTGACTGACGAACCACAGTTTCCAGATGAGAGCGAGATATGGCCTTTCACCGGAGTAGGCGGGCCCTGGCTGAAAATGTCCAACACAGAGCGATGTGTAGAAGCAGCTCGAGAACTGTTGGCGCTGCAGTTGGCCATTTCGGCAGAATTTCTGTGCGCATTCTCCGCAACGCGCCGATCAAGATTTGGTAATGGTAAGTCGAGAGGCGCCAGTGATGTTTCTTCCTCGTGGAGAGGTCCGAAGATGTCTGAGATCAAAGGTCTGCGAAATTGTGATCGAGGAGTGTCCGCTGCTGCTGCTGCATTTCCGGAAGAGTTGTCCTTGGTCCTATTCAAGCCCTTTGTGCTATCGTCATCACTACTGCCTACATAACGCTTTAGGCCGCTGCTAAAGCCCTTACTGTCTCCTCCATTACTTTGGTGGCTATAGGAAGAATGTGGTGATGATTCGTTGACAGGCGCTTCCATGGGCGTTCCTACCAAAGGCATTGTCTCAAACAAGCTTTGCCGGCGCTTCAAAGGCGATTGCGTAGGACTTAAAACAGCACCCGGGCACGGCACAGGGGTTTCATTGAGAGGGCCTGTGTTGGCAGCATGTGCACGGCGCCGGTTCATAGCAATTTCTCGAGCAGCAGCAGCTAAGTCTTGCCCTTGAGTGCTCTGATTTATGCTGTTCCACGTCTTAAAAGTGTGATCGTAGCCGCTAACGTAAGAACTACGCCCAATGGACTTGTAATCGATTACGACCCCGCTATTTCTGTTGATGCTACTTCCGCCAGCACTACTACGTACGGCCCGAACACTTTTTTGGTTGGCAGAAGCAGCGGCAGCGGCAGCAGCTACTGCGGTGGGTTGTGCAGCAAGATCTGCCCAGCGCCCGAGAGCAGACTGATCAGCGCGTCGCACCATCCGCTCGGCCCTAACTGTTAAACCTTGCCGCTGGTGCATCACTTGCGGCACTTTCAGTTGTTCCGCTGATTTTGTCGGTGTTTTTGCTCTCGCTCCTGGGACTTGAGGAACAGGCGAGTGAATAGGTGTTGGAGAAGAATGCCCTATCAAGGGAGAAGAGGAACCTGCTGTGGCGTAGTCATGCGCAGATTTGTCGGCGGCACCTCCAGCTGTTGCCGATACAACACCTGGTCGAGGGCTCGTAGTGTTTGAAGCCGGCGTAGGTGACTTGCCTAAAGTCTGATATAGCGGTCGTTGCCCCTTCTCTGGATGTTGTGGTTGCTGCTGCTGCTGCTGCTGCTGCTGCTGCTGCTGTTGCTGTTGCTGCTGCAGTTGTCGCTGTTGCTGCTGCTTATTTTGAAGCTCTTTTAGTGCATGCTGAGGTCGCTGTGGGTCTGTATTGTTGGCCCGCCCATTTGCACGTTTCATCACATTTGCGGAATCAACTCGATCCAAAGAAGGCGAGGGCATTGCTAACTTTGTGCCTAAATCATCTGAGCTATCCCCGTGATCGGAGGTAAGAAGCGCTTGCTTCGCACTTCCAGTCCCAACTCCTGCGCTTATTCCGTGCGAAATGGTAACTTGGCTGCCCGATAACCCTCCAGCGGTTGATGTGACTGACGGTATTGCCAATGATGTTGATCCTCCGTGGGCTTTGTTAGCCATGAGTTGAGAGAGGCGCTTCAAAGCAGCGCTAGCTCTCGCAGAGTCTTTCTTTGTGCCCCACTCGTACTCTTCAGGAGTCCATCCGAGCTGCTTGAGAGCTTCTGCATGCTCTGCGTCGGTCACGCCATGCAAGGATCGAAATTGAGACAAGGCCATTTTGTCGTCAGCAGCAATGGTGTCTTCTGAGCCACCGCCTTTTGAGCCAACGTCAACAAGGCACCTGTCGGCGCAGCCCAATGCGAATTCGTGAGCAAACATAGAAGCCTTCGTTTAGACGCTGAAAGACTGGAGAGTAAACATGCATATTGTGCAGGGCCTCTCAAAAACGTGCATCAAATAAACACGGATAGCAGTGAAACATTGGTGAAAGCATAGACCAAACACACACTTCAATCAACGTAAACACAAACCTTCGCAGTAAGCTTGCATATTTCTCGTTCTCAAGCACGTGGTCCCTAGCTTGAGTTTGTTCTACGAGTCCATCATGGAACACCCGCAAAAGGCTCGCTGCTGCAGATTCATCTTGTGTCAACCAATGTGCTCGCAAACTAGCTAAAGGCCAAACCAAGACCAAAGAAGGCTCCAAACTTGTCACAGTTGCCATTTGATCTGATGCCGCCACTTTTCCAGTGCTGGTAATTGCAGTGGTAGCGATCGAGGCCGATGCTGCGGGGCTACCTGCTGCTGTTGTAGGGTTCCCCATATCCTTTGAATTGGTTGAGCCCGCTACAGCGGCATTCTTCGGAGGATTGCCAATTCTAAAAGTGCTTTCGAAGCCAGCTCCCTTTTGAGCTATAGAAATGGCCATTTCTGAAAGAGTTTGAGAAGTGGCCGGAGTAGTTATCACCTTAACTCCATCAGGTATGATCGGCACCTCCTTGCCTACACTTGCATCTATATTAACCGATGCTTGCGAAAAATTAGATGCACTATCATGAAGACTTGCCCTGGTGCTGGCTTCGGAGGTTGTGGATGCAGCACTGGTTAAGTTGCCATTGGCTTTTTCGAGTACTCCTTCAGTGCTGTCGTGGTGATCGACGGAATCCTCGAGATGGGGCACCGCGAGGAACATACCCTCGTTGACTACAAGCAACGTTTCCCCGTGCTTACTCACGCTGCACCGTCCGCGCACTAACAAGCCACATTCACTTTGGCAATTGAGTGCAGCTGTGCCGGAGTCCACTTCGCGCCATTCCGCAAGTTTGAGCAGAGCTTGGAAGCGTCGTGGGGGCATGTGCTTGTGAAACTTGCTCGCGTACACGGACATCTCATCCTCCGTGAAGCCAAGGGATTCCGTAGTTGAAGTGCGGTCGCGAACAATTTCAACGGCGCGAACTGCGTTGAAACTAAGGTAAATCATGCCCCATCCCATGCTCACCCAGTTATCTCTGACATAATTCGGGATTAGATTGAAGCACAGTGTGCCAAGGATTGCTAGCACGCGAAGCATGAGCACATCTGATGCTGCGAACGAAAGAGCCGTGCTCAAAGCACCTAGCTGAGCAATCGCTGCAGTTGTTGGAGTTGGATCGGTAGAAGCTGTGTGCAGAACACCAGGAAGTTTGGTTCTGAACTTTAACCATAGATCGGTAAACTTTTTCTCAACTCTGGCTGTCAAGGTGGTCCGTTGAGATGCTTGAAGCTCCAATGGCACTGGCTTATGCGGTATATCAGATCTACAACGAGCATGAGACTTAAAGCGTGGAACAAACAGCCTTCGAGAAATTAGCATCATTCTGATATCTTCACCAGGTTGTCATCGTGATGTCTGAAGGTCTGGACGAAACTCGGATAGAGCTCTGTAGTAAGTCCACTACAGTCTGTAGCTGACAAGCTTTCGAGGAAGTTAAGCAGCCTGTGGTGTAGGCATGGCGTGCGAAGCTATCATGCTAAGTGTATCTGCATCATTGCCACTTCCAGGAGACCTTGGAGAGCCAACAGCAAAATAGAACAGGCGTATAAGTTTCTTCGCGTCCTTCTTTCCTTCACCCTTCACCGGCGGTGTTCATGCGTTCATGCGTTCATTGTTCACGTCAAGGTTCACTCACGTTGTGTAATTAATTACAGGGAAGAAAGTGAAGTAGCTTTTACGTATCTTTCTTCGTATACTCTTCATGTCGTCAGCAATTTCTTTGTCTCATCACTTCTTCGTTTACAACTGCTATAGACTGCATGAAGCCAAGACACCTTGTTGCGATAGCCACTTTGGCGTCAACTTCACTGACGTCTGGTTTCGATAATAATTTGCATAAATTTGTTCGTCCTCAGCAGCGTAGACCTGTGGTGTCTAGGCTTGCCGTAGTGTTAAGGCTAACCACAAACGAAGACGACAGCCCCCGATCTTACGCCGATGATGTCTTCTTCCGCGGGAATATGAATGAGAGGGGAGACTTTCGCCCGGCTGAAAGCTCTGGCTTTTCTGTGCCCACTTTCAAATGGGACACGTCGGAATTTCGCACTCTGATAATTGTGATTGCTTTCACAGCATACCCCAGGATAAAAGATGTTTTCTCGGCGCTACCTCCCCCCAATGAAACTGAGGTACGTCTTTCGATACTAATGATTGATAATGCAATTTATCAGACGCCAAATGCGAACTTATGGTTTATCAGGGCGGATACTTCTTCTCGCTTGTGTCCATCGTGTTTGGTACCTTAACGGCCGCGACTGTTTCCCAAGCTGCTGATCGGCTGGACAAACTCCGCGCAGCTGCCGTTCGCGAAGTAACCTTGTTCCTCCCGCTTGTGAAACGACTCGAAGTTGAACTCTCCTCGACCTACGGCAACACCGGGCAACTTAACGCCGATAAAAGTTTAATGGCAGCTACTACGGCAGCGGTGGTAGCTTCAGCTTCCGACGATAGTGAAATGGCAGCAGTAAGCGCGGACGAACGCCACTCGGTGCTGGTAGCACTCTTAAGGCATTTGTGGGCTTACACAGGGATTTTAATCAATGGCAGCCGAGCAGATGAATTACGCGCTATTGCTGAGGGTAACGATGAGCTCATACTTTTCATAGAGGTACTTGAAGCTTGGCAAGATTGCTAATACGCTCTAACTAAGTTTTGTACTACTTTTCACGTACGTTTATCATTTATCTCATGTCACGCAACACTTACTTCATCAACAGAAGAAGTTCTGTTCAACTATCCTGCTCGTTGTGCTCAAATTACTCTAGGTGGCTGCTAGTGCACAGCGCGATTGGAGCCAGAGGGCTGGTGGCGTAGACTTGGGTTTTGCGCTAGAGGCAGCCAACAGAGCTGTTGCGGAGCGAGGCGCACGGTGTGTGGTCTTGTTCGCATGTTCTTCATTTCTTTTGCCAATGATGAATTTGGCATTGTTTCATTCTCACTGGTACTTTAAGGATACTTTTTATCTAGTCTTTTGAGTGGGGTTGTGTGCTTACATTGCTGTGGCTGCATATTGTGTGAACAGGCTCTCGTTGGAAAACGCAGGAAAACGCAGGCATACCAGCACCTCAATTCAGCGCTCTGCGTGTGCTCTCCGTTGCCTTACTCGGCGCATATGCTTACTTAACTTTGTGCCGAGATGGTGGTTACACTGCTGCCAGTACTGCGACTACAGGAGGAATATTACTGGGAAGTCCATACATGTCATCTTTACTGGCGGTGGTACCAAGCGACATCGGGGTAGGTGACTACTATGATTTCTGTGGTATCTATTGAACGATAAAAACACAAATTTCCTGTCGTAGCAAGATGGCAACAAAAGACACATTAAATTAATACTTATCGCCCCAACTATCTTGTAGGTGCGGAGCCTTTTCTCGATCATTTCCGGCACTCTCGTGCTCTTCTTCAATCTAGCTTCGGATCTCAACACGCCCTTCAACGGGAAAAACACTATCCGAAGTGGGACCGTAACTGCATCTTTACTGCAGCTCCGAAGAACAATGGCATCAGTTCTGGGCTACTCTATGGACGAAGGGCTATAATATAAATCCTTTTGACCCTTGAGTACCATTTTCAGAAGGCCATCTCGTTGCAAATCATGAATAAAATCCCGGTGATCGCAAACACGAGCTAGAAGGCAGAAAGCCCTAGTATCGAAATTCAGCCGCCGTTAGGATCTTCGAGCCATAAAGTTTTATATTTCGACTCGAATATATTAAGACGTACTGTAGATTTGCCTAATATAAAGACTTTTGATGAAATCAAACTTTCGGAACATGAGACAAAGAGACAAGTACTGGATGGTCTCGGCTTCCAAAACAAAGTTGAAAATAGCCACCGCCACGTTACTCTCGTGGCTATTTTGAAATCCGCGAGTTGATACGTGCTAACCAGCAAGAGTTACAGGTTCCGAAAGTTTCTCTTCCTGAGCTTCAGCTCGAAGATTTTTTTCTGGTGCACTGCGCCACTCAACTTTAAGCTTACTATTCGAACGGTTCCTCGACGCCCCTGGCCCTGGCGTTTTGCATGCGCTTTTGAAACATCGTGTTTGACTACCGTGCAAACTTTCAGAGCAATCAGCCATCACCACGATCATCTATTTTTTCCAAGTATTTTCGATAGGCAAATCTACAGTACGTGGCTCAGAAGCCAGAAGCCAGAAGCCAATACAGCGGGCAGGAGCGGGCAAAAACGAACGCCTCTGCGTCAAATCAAAACCAAAATACCTTGGGTGTTGTAAGTTCCCGTAAGCTACGAAAATTGGGCCGGGAGGCCGACAAACGCATGCGGCCAGGCATTTTCCTTATTGTATTGATTCAGGCATCAAACTTCCTACACGAAATCGTTTTCCCGGTGTTTGTGTGTGTGTTCAATGCACACCCAAAGCAGCTCTCTGTTGTACTCTAGCGCAATAAAAAGTGATTCGGTGAACCTTTTTGAAATCTACAGCAAGTATTAAGCCGCGCATACACTGCTAGCACTTTAAATGCAGTGCATAGATGCACCAGTACAGCTATGCACTTAAAGAAAAAACGAAATATGCATGAACTGAGTTTGAATTAACCTCTATAAAGAAATGCCGTGCGTAAATTCCCATGATTCTGATCCGGTAAATACCTAAATACGCCAACAAGAATTCCATCATATTCAGCGTTTACTACGCAGGAAATGGGATCGCGCTCTGATAGTACTAGG
>Ga0307979_1001095_pt1 | contig 19268 bp, 10 predicted proteins | sample OrgLakmetage1058_FD_201833 | JGI IMG/M metagenome (GOLD analysis project Ga0307979, IMG submission 201833) | Saline water microbial communities from Organic Lake, Antarctica - #1058 | ecosystem: Environmental > Aquatic > Non-marine Saline and Alkaline > Saline | place: Antarctica: Organic Lake...
TCACTGACTTTTGGGCGATAGACAGGGAACAAGAAAAGCAAGCGTTTATTGACTTCATGAACTGGGTGACTGAGCGAATAGACACATACCCCGATGCCCACATCTTCCACTACGCCTCTTATGAGAAGACCGCTCTCTATCGACTCTCTCATCGTCATGGAGTCAAACGACTAGAGCTAGACCAACTGGTGTTTGAGGGTCGACTAGTTGACCTTTACCCGATGGTTCGAAAAAGCCTTCGAGTCGGAGAACCCAAGTACTCAATCAAAAACCTTGAGCGGCACTATAAATTCACCCGGGAATCAGAAGTCACTAATGCAAGCGCGAGCATCGATGAGTATGCCCAGTGGCGCGACCTAGTGGCTGGCTCGATGGATCAAACCTTGACACCAGAACAGAGGTCAGACCTATCTAGCAGATCAGAGAAGCTGTACCAAGACCTCCGCGACTACAACAAAGAAGACGTGGTTTCAACCATGGAGCTCTATGACTGGTTGCTCATGATGCCAGGCGCAACCACGAGGTTTGGACAGAACGCCCAGACTGAAGCAGATCTAGACCCCGCATTCTTAGAGCGTAAGCTCGAGTTACTAGCCCTAGAGGAAAAAACTGCTAGCTACTTGGCCCCGCTCAAAGACTGGGATTGGGGTGCGGATTCGGAAATAGACCGCAATGCCACCGCATGGCAAGCGATAGTTCATTCGATCCTTTTCTACAGACGCGAGGCTGTTACGCAATCAGCCGATCTCTACATCCGCCTTCAGCAAGATGATGAGGCCTTCGAAAAAGACAAAGCCGGCTTCTTGCTAACAGATGTGACTGAGCTCAGACGCGAAGAACCACAGCGCTCCAACGGAACCCACAAGGTTTATTTCAAAGCTTCATGTGACTCCGAGTCACTTTATGAGCCATCCGCAGAAGACGAAATCATAATTCGATGCCAAACTGCTGGCGAAGGTTTTGACCGCCGAAAAGGCAAGGTCTCTAGATTTACTCCTGGCAGCGTTGAGTTCTACGTCAGCGACAAGGACGAGAGTCAGCTAAATGTCACCCCAGACGCGATCTACGATGGCAAGTTTTACAACACAAAGCCCAAACAGGTAGCCCTAGAGGCGCTTGCCGAAGAACTAACAAGTGCCTGGGTTGAGCCCAGATCCCCGGCGCCCTTTGGCAATGCTGCATTAGACCTTTTAATGCAGCGCGGCCCAAGGCTGCAGGATGATTCCAACCTCCCCGAAGCAGACACAAACAACTATCTGCCAGCTCTAATAACTGCCGTTGAATCCATGAACCACACGACCATGGCAGTCCAAGGCCCTCCAGGAACCGGAAAAACCTACCTGGCATCCAGGCTAACCGAGCACCTTGTTGGCAAGGGCAAGAGCGTCGCTATAACGGCGAACTCTCACGCAGCGATTAATAACGTCCTCGCCGGCTGCGTTGAAGCCGGCGTTGATAAAAGCCAGATTTTCAAAGTGAAGAAAAACGAGACCGATAAAGATGGTGGCTGGCAAACCAGCACCGACCCCAGGAAAGTTCAGAAGATGCTGGAAGCATCGACTGGACCAAAGATCTTTGGTGGAACGAGTTTCTCGATGAGCAATAAGGGCATGCGCGCATTTCACTACGACTACCTGATTATTGATGAAGCAGCCCAGTTCTCACTAGTTGATGCCCTGGCCGTTTCTGGAATCGCGGACAACGTAATCCTGTTCGGCGACCCTCAGCAGTTGGCGCAGGTGGTGCAGGCTATCCACCCCGGTGGCGTTGCCAACTCAGCACTTGGCCACTACATGGGAAAACATGAACTTCTGCCCAAAGACATGGGTTACTTTGTAGAGCTCACAAGAAGACTGCATCCGAAGATCAACGAACCGGTATCTTGGCTCTCCTATGAGAACAAACTAAATTCTCATCCTGACACCGACAAGCACGTTATCAAAGGCATTGCTCCGGGTCTCTATAAAGTTCCAATCAACCACACGGGCAATTCAACCTTTAGTGACCAAGAGGTGACCAAGGTTATGGAGCTAGTTGAGAAGCACATCGATGAGGTTGGTCCAGAAGAGATCCTCATCGTGGCACCATTCAACGCCCAGGTAAATGCCATTCGTAAAGCCCTTGATCAAGCCGGTCATGAAGAAGTCGCCGTTGGCACAGTAGATAAATTCCAAGGCCAAGAAGGCCTTGTCGTGATCTATAGCTTCGCATCAAGCTCATCCCAAGATGCCCCAAGGGGCCTTGGATTCCTATTGGAGCGCAACAGAATGAACGTTGCAATCAGTAGGGCTAAGAGCGTCTGCTACCTGATTTACTCTACCAACCTTCCCAAAGCAGTCTTTAGCTCAATAGAAGATGTGAAGGGTATTAGCAGGTTGGCTGGGTTGCTCGAGATGGCAAAACCGCTAACTTAGGAGAGTTGAGAGTAAAAGGAGAAAACCATGTCAAAACCTCCAGAAACACAATGGGAGCTCAGTTTTTCGGGAACTGCTGCATTCATTGATGGTGCTGTGCCCAGACTGCCCGTGACCCGCATTAGGACCTGCCCGCGGAAAGGCGTCGTTTGGCCCATAAAGCTATGATTACCTCACATTCTTATCCGCAAACAAGGGGCGTAAATGGGCATTTTCGCAGCGAACAAGGGGTCTCCCTCTGGAAGGCCGCCGCAGGCAACAAGGTCCATTGGGGGTTGGATCATCGATCACAAGATCGGACAGGGAGGTTTCGGCACCGTATACCTCGGGTATAAGGACCTTCCGGAAAACAGGGGCAAACTGCGAGCGGCTGTGAAAGTAATCAACAGTGATCTAAGGGCACAGCCTGACTACGAGGGGCATGTTGCTCGATTCATGGCGGAGTTCCAGATTCTTCGTCAACTAGATAATCCCAATTGCGCCAGGGTTCTTGACGCTGACATTAAAGCCGCGCGTCCCTGGATGGCTACTCAATTCGTTGCTGGAGACAGCCTTTCTGAAGAACTGGGTCATGATGGTCCCATAGTCGGGGATCTGTGGTGGTTTCTCGCGAGAGACGTTCTGAGGGGCCTTAATGAAGCTCACAAAAAAAATATTGTGCACAGGGACATCAAACCCCAAAACATAATGAGAGGTTCAAGAGGATCAGTTCTTATTGACTTTGGGATTGCAAAAATGGCTGGCAATCCAAACCTCACGGGTCAAGGGTCTCCAATGACCCCAGCTTTCGCTTCACCCGAGCAGTTAGAGGGTCGCGAGCTCAGTCCGGCTTCCGACATCTTCTCATTGGGGCACACCCTTCTATTTTCTTCAACGGGCCGGTATGGATTTAAATCAGAGAGTCTTCAGTCTCTCGTGTCGGGAATTCTGACATCGGATCCTGATGTTGGAGGTGTTCCGACTGATATCGCCAAATTCATTCAACACATGATGACAAAAAATCCAGTCAGCCGTCCTTCTGCCCGAGACGCCCTGAAGATTTGTGAGCTGAGGCTATCTGGCTCAGGCAAATCAAAAGAAGCCTTTCAGCCCGCCAAAAAAGATGGAAGAAGTCCAGCCCAAGTAGGTGTGGGCAATATCAGAATTTTCACGCCAAAAGCAGCTGGAATAGACCCTCTCTCCTTTAGGCAACAAGTAAAGAAAATCAACCCAGTGATTGCCCCCAAGGGGCCAAAAGCTAATCGGCCACTGCAGGGGAAAATCCGCGACTGGAAAGATGTTGAAATGGATGTGGTGAATTTTCTTATCAAGGCGGGCAAGTCTCAGTTTGTTTTACCGTTCGCATCAAAAATCTCCAGAGAGGTCTATTTTCAAGGCTTTTTTGACTCCGAGGGAAGATGCACTCTAGAAGCAGTTTCAAACGAATACCTTGAAAACAAACTCTCAGAGAATCAACACGAGGCGATGCTAAATCTTGGCTGGGAGCCCCCAACCGAAGGCCTCCCAAACTACATAAAGTTCTTGGGCTTTGACGACAGCAAAAAGACAAGAATTGGAAAGCTGATTGTGGAATCACTGAAAGCTGGATACCTTGAGCAGCCTGCGGCGCTAATTATAGACCCCAGCTAATGAAGTGTGCCGCTCCAAACCTCAAGCCCATCGGCAAAAATTCTCACTCTGGGTCCTGACACATTTTCAAACGAATACTCAAATTCGACTCCTTGGGCCTGAAGTCGAACGGTAACCTCATCAAAAGAGTCGATTTGAAGTTCCTGAAGTAATTCGTCCTCCTCCAAATTAGTGGCAAGGCTGAACTTTACGCTCCTCCCTTCCAAGCTACTCGAAATCGCTTCTCCCAAAGAGGAGATGACCTTAAAGTCAGACACCCCCCGCATAACCGGAGCAATCATTGAGATTTGATCAGCCCCTTTGACTAGATGCATTATTAACTCGGCACTTACAGGGCCGTTCTCGGCATTGCTAGTCCCATCAGGTGCTTCGATAGGCCGCATTACGTATTTTTCGGGGAAATCTACCTGCTCTTTGCACACAACCTCGTGAGTGACTCCATAAGAGTCTGAGTAAGTGAAATCGACCCCTGTGATAGTAGGGTCGAGTCTCATAAGTTGGTCCTTCACCCTTTTTCGACCCTCCATAGATAGTTGTAGAAGCTCCTCTATCTCATCCTGAGTGGCTTGACCATTAGGGTATAGCAACTTAAAAAGCCCTGAAAAGGTCTTCTTGATGCCATCAGAATCCCTAGTTGTAAGTGAGCTAGAAAGCTTAAAGTGGTCCTTAATTAGATGCGATAAATCCTGGTCCCTCAAGCTCTTTAATACCCCTGCGAAAAAATCAACCACCAATCCGAACCCGGCGGTGAACATCTCTCGTCGAATCATGTCCGACTCCCAGCCAGGAACGTAACAATGAATTCGATCCAGGAACGCCGAGTCGATGTAGTTAGGGGGAAGAGCTGCAAACAAGTGCTCATGTTCGAGCATGTGCTGCACAGTGTTGTCTGTGTTGCCAACGAACACCATTGATGCTTCAGCAGTTATGGTCTCCACTCCTCTACTGAAGCTCCTATTGGCCATGTAGTTCTTCATAATGTCAACTAGGGACTTGGGTGAGCTCTTATTTCTACCTGCAAACTCATCAAAGGCCACTACATTCCAATATGCAACAAGCCCAAGCTTGCCATTCGAGTTGTTGACGAACAGTTTTGCAACAGAGATTTCTCCGCCGGATATTAGCATGCCGTCGGGGGAGAACTCTGAGTAGACATGCGATTTGCCAGTGCCCTTTGGGCCCAGCTCAATCATGTTGTAGTTTCTTTCAATAAAAGGAACCAGGCGAAGCAATTGAATGAACTTCTGCCGCCTTGTAAAGTGCTGCGGATCAAACCCTAGAGATTGAATGAGAAGGTCAATCCACTCTTCTGTACTGAATTGCACCCGAGCTAAAAAATAATCTTCTATGTCTATGCTTGAAGTTTGGATTGGCTTGAGTGACTGTATAACCCAAGGGATCCGAGCATCACCCTCCCCAACGTTTGCATATTCCAGATCTATTAGGCACCAAACTCCTGAGACAAGAAGCCTTGGATTTTCCCTTACTATTTCTGAAGGGATAGGGACCTTGGATAAGTTTAGGTTTGAAAATATAGCCTCGTACTGATCCTTCTTGTCGTTCAAATAGACCTGAACTTTGTCAATAATCCTTAGGCCACCGGCTTCTTTGATATTGGCCTTCCAAAGCTCAGACTCAGAGCGGGAAACGAAGTGCTGCTGCAGGATTCCCCGAACGGTTTCCAGCCCAGCATCGACCGTGGCCTGGTCCTCTGACGCACAATACTGACCAAGGAGATACTCAAGAACGTAAGTAGGCACAACCTGCCCACCCTTTATCTGGCCAACCAAATCTTTTCTTACAGCCTTGCCTGCAAAAACCGTGGCAATCTTGTGATTTAGATCAGTCATTTAGAAATCCTTCCTTCCAAGGTTTACCAGCTCCAACTCGAACTCCTGGTATGGGGCCCATCGCTCAGTTTCTCCAATCCTAGATTCAAGCTTTAGAACTGCGCTCTTATTGCTCAATCCAGACGCCTCGTTGGACATGGTCAGGTTTAGTGTCGTGACCCGATTGCGAATCTCAGCGTCAGTGTGAGCAAAAACAATAGTCTCAGATGTAGAAAGCCTCGTGGCACCTTGAAATATGGAAATCCTCAGCTCTCTCGCTGCCAACTCGTCCGATAACGGCTCCGTCTGCGTGAAACTTAAGGCCGCAATGCCAGTGGTGATTTTTGTAGAGACCCCAGGGCTTAGGACAACTTCAACCTGAGCTAGGGACTTTTTGGCTGACTTGGTTAGATCCAAAAGTGGCACCACTATCTCTTGTAGAGATGCTCCTCCATGAACGAATCGAAGTCCGGACCCCCTTCTGCGCAGTCGAAGACTAGACGCCGGCAGCTGAACTTCGTTATCACAGTCATAGCCAAGCTGAGAGGACGTGAAGTGTTTGAGCCCATTGTCAGGATGGAGACCCTTCCCAATAATAAACCTTCGGTTCATGAACTCGGTAACATCACCCTCTGGGACAGTGCTTAAGAATCCGTGCTCTGGAATCTCCGAGTCTTGGTATAGAAATCCGTGGTCCGCTGTAATGAAAACGCGATTAAAGCCTGCTGCTTTGAGTTTTTGGATCGCAGTTTTAAGATCTTCAAAAGTCCGCTCAACTGCATCGAAAACTGACCCCTCTGAGGCCGCGTTGTCCCCGACCTTGTCAATTTGATTGTGATATATGTACCAAAGCCTGCACCCCGCTACTTTTTCCCTTAGGTTCCCCTCGGTCACTAGTGATTCGAAATCCATCGCCGACCCGCCCTCTGTCGCCAAAATTTTTCTTCGATTCTCGAGTCCCGTTGACGACATTCCGTCCACAGTTACCGTCTTGTTTTCGGGCTTCAATGAAATAGACGTGTTTGGCAACAACGCCGCCATTCCTAGTTGAGTATAAGAAGGCAAGGGGCTTATCATAGATTCAACCTTGATGTCATAGCCCTGATTTGAAAGACGACTTGAGGCCTCTACGCCGATCTCAAACCTCATCGCATCTGAAATGATTACCGCGATCTTATTTTTTTCGTTGCTTAGTGGGACACGCACATTCTTCTTGAAAAAATTCCGGGCCATGGGCACGCTGTCTCCACCGATCCAAGTTTCAGTCGTATCTAGAACGTTTTGCCAGGTCTCACCTAGTCTGTCCTGGAACTTATTCACATAAGTTGCTTCAACGAGTTGAGCAAATACCTCGAACTCCTTGCTGACATCCTCGTTGGTTTTCGCGGCGCTCACAAATTTCCTATAAGCCATGTCTACTCGGTACCAGCTATCCACATAGTTCTTTGCGCCCGCCTCAAAATCAGAGCAGTGAAGATCAAAAGTTTCAACGAGCTCGAGGATGAGGGTACCTTGCTGCAAGGCCTCGAAGGGTTTTCTCATTGGATCAAACCATTTCGATGTTCTTCGGTTTTTGATGATGGCCTGAATTTGAAGACTTGACAGAGATAGCGTCGGATTACTGAGCACATCCAAGCACTTTTTAAAAAGAAGAAGGTCGATCTGAGAGACATGATGCTTGGTGGATAGAACCTCAGGATTCAGCTCCGATAGTTGGTCTAACTGAACTAGCGAGGAAATTTCGGATTCGCAAAATTGGGTGTAGGCGTCGACCTCTCGGAGCCTCAGCTCTTGCAGAAAATATTCGGTTCTCAAGCTTGGAACCGAAGTGGTCATGCTCACGTCAAAGTCCTTAAGCATAGAAGAGAGTGTCGATTGGGCCAGCCAGACCCTCAAATCATCTAGGTTAGGACGCGAGGACTTGTAGCCCAATTCGTTTTCGATTCGCTCCCAAAGCACCGAATCTAAACTTGTTTGACTGATCGATTCAAGCGCTTCCCGCACCTTCTGACTATCTCCAGCAAAAACAGATAGAGATAAACCTACTGGGCTCTTCTCATCCGCGCCAAAAAGCTTCCAGACAATTGCCTCGCCGATCTTGAAGACTGATAAGTTCTCGATTTTTAGCTTCTTCAGCTTTGCTAGTAATTGCTTGTTTCTGAATACCGCCTGGTGTGAACTAACCCAGCCCTCAAATTCCGCTGGCCATCCCAGTTGCTTTAGTAGTTGAGCTTCTGGCGTAGTTCTATATTCGAAAAAACGAGCTCTCAAGGACTTTGCGATTGAAGATTCGTCATCAAGTTCTGCGTCAAGCAAAATTAGTGCCTTGATTGATCCGAGGGATCTGATTTGGGAATTCAAGTTCAGAAACCCATCGCGAGCCAGGAGAATAGAAACACCCTCAAGACTTGACGCCAGGGACTCAAAGTCCGCTTCGGCAGGGCATTGCCAGAGAACTATTGGTTGTTCCTTAAATTGGTCCAATATTTCGCCCAGTTGCGAATCCAGATTTAGCATTTTTACTTAATCTTCTGGAGTACAGACGCGAAGCGTGCGTGATTTTTGACAACACCCTCGTCAAGATCTATAACAGGAGGGTTAATAATAAGGTGATACAACCGGTCGTCCAATTCGCGCAAATCAGCTATCTGAGAGGCTAAGGCTTCTGCTTTTTTTGGTTCAGTTCTGACGATCGAGTTGTGCTGAGCTCGAAGCTTTTCCATCAGAGGTTGCACGTACTTGGAACGACAGGTTGAGAATGTTTCCAAACTGAGCCTGTGAATGTAAGTCAAGGCCTTGAACGTCCCCTTTGGACTAGAGATCATCCAGTAAATTGGAGCACCCATGTAGGTCTTGAGGTGCTGAGAGTAAAAATCCATTCTCATCCAGTCGCGTATTGGCTTACCCAACTCACTGATCAACCAGTTCAAATCTGGCGTGGAGTCACGCCCGGTCAAGGTCGGAAGCATTGCCGTCAAGCGAGAACTGAAATCATCATCGAAATAGTTGTCTCTCATGATGGGCAAAACGTTGTCCGCATCTAAATGAGGATTTGGGACTGAACCGCCTTCAAACCTTCCCAGCATCATCCCAGCTAATCTGGAAAGTGCTCGAGCCTGAAAATCTGAAGGCTGCAAATTACTGCGGTCCGCAATCGGATTGTCACGCTCTTCAGCTTGCGCAAGCGCCCGCCAAGGGTAGCAGTAGGCCGGTGACACCAGTGTATCTATCTCATCCTGAATTTTGGAGATTCCGACAGTCGCATCATGAAAGGTTCTCAGCTCTCGAGACATGCTTGATTCAAGGCCCCCCTCAAGCGTCGTCAGCCAACTCGGGAAATCGAAATCCATGCTGGTCTCCTGACTATCCCACAGGACTTTCGATAGTTTCCAAGCTTCAGAACCCAATGGGCCAAGCTCCTCGAGGTTCACTAAAATCGGCACCGAGCTCCAGTCATTCTCTTTCACGTTGAGAGAAGGGTTCGATACGTTGACAATTTCGCAAACCGACGAAGAATTTAAGAATGCCATCAGTGCGAAGGGATTCGCGGTCTGTATGGCGGAAGATGCGCGATCAGCCAGGAATCCCTCGCCTACAAACCGAAATGCTGCAGTCTCAGCGATACCCGAGTACGTTATGAAAGGCTGAAACATAAACTCTCTGCTCATTAGCTGGAAGTTCCTGTGAGAACCGTCCGCTTTTAGTCCTGACCTCAATCTCATGCCATCGCTTTCCCAATCGACAACGTGTTGTGCATTTCCGTACCATTTAGTCGGACTGCCACCCTTTTGATAAGGGAACCACCTCTTGCCGCATCCAGACGCTGCCAAATCATTTTTTTGACCCCAAGCAATTTTTTTAGGCTCAACCTCCCACCAAAACTTTACGAAAACTGAATTTTCCCCCGTGGCAATGCCGCTGTTAAAAAGACTCACGTCTCGAACCAATAAAGCGGACTCAAACTTTCCAATTAGGTCCTCAGGAAGCTCCAGTAGGAACGGTGTCGATTTCAGAATTGAGAAATTTGATAACTTGGTAACGTGCAAGGGCTGTGATTCCTTAGTGTTTAGATATTTTGCAACCAGGCCACCAGAATTCCCCGCACTGTAAATCACGGACCTGACTACCGTTCCGACCCCAGCAAACACCCCTGTTCCAAGGTTTATGAAGGCTTGATCGAAAGTTTGACTGATTATCCACTGCCTCAAGGAAGCGAAGCGCTGGATTTTGATCCATGAAAGCTGAGTAATAAGAGACACCCTCCCATGCGACCTGAGAAGAGATTGGCACCTCATTATGAAAGCAGCATAAAGATCGGCCTTACCCTCAGAGAAGTTTTCCTCTATAAGACCCTTGAGGCGGGCAGGCATATTTTTTGGCCCCATGTAAGGTGGGTTTGCTATCACCACTGCATACTTTCGAATCAGAGACTGGGATGCTTTAACAGCCCTGTCAACCGAATCCGCCAGTATCCCCTGAGACTCTCGGGATTCATCTAGGAATTCAATATCTGAAATGCGCAACTGGACGAGAGCGCCCAGTGTCCCGGCATTTGCGAGGGCTATCAGACGTTTTTTTACCTCAACGTCTTTGCAATTTTCGGCTATTTCAAGAATCGCAGGATAGTCCTCGAGGAAAGTAATTCTGGGTTGCGGGAGCTCCAAAGCTGCGACTCGACTCAAGCCCCTCGACGCCCGCAAAAATATTGCAAATGCAGCCAACGAGGCGGCTCTCGGGTCTATCTCTAGACCGTGGAGGTTGTACTCAAGAATAAGCCCCGGAATCGACTGGTCGTTATGGCCACTTTCGAGATATATTTTCTCGAGGTAGTCGAATGAGCTGAGAAGCAAATTACCCGATCCAACAGCGGGGTCCATTATCGTTAGCTCTTCCGGAGTCAACACCTCAGGGCACTCACTATCTAATCTTGCGATTTCAGGCAAGGATTTGGCGAGTTCGGAATCGGGGTGCATCCGCGCCCACAACGAACCGAGGGTGTTTTCCACCATGGAGTCAGCCACAGCCCTAGGAGTAAATATCTGGGTGGCAGCAACAAGATCCTCGTGGGTCGCTTTTTTGCCAGCCTTGAATTTAGCAAACGCGGAATCTTTGACGTCTGAGTTATAGAACTGAAAAAGCCACCCAATGGTTTCAACATCCTTCGCGTAAGGTCCTTGAATTACTGTCAGAAAATCTGACCGGATCGAATCGAGCGACAGCAGGTCGCTGGGGGCAAGCATCTCCGCAATCTCAGAGCTCGCCTGAAAGATCATCGGAAAACGAACCCCCCAAGACCTAGTTACTCCCTGTAATAAGATCCCATAGATTTCGGCGTCCATATTTGTGCTGGGAATCTGCCCTGCCAATAAACCATTGATGCGCTCTCTGGATTCAAAAGAGTTTGTTTTGGGATCAAGCCTTCCAGATTTAGCCTCCTGGAGAATCTCAGGAAATATCAATCCTTCTGATGGCGTCACAGCCGCTGGACTATTGAAACCGATTGCGTCCAGCATCGTCAACGCTAAGAGTCGGTTAAACCAAAGGTAGGACACCTCCGCAGCAACCTCATCCAAGGACGAGCTCGCGATCTGCCTCTCTAATTCAGCAACCACAGATGGCTTTTCTAGCCTGTTCTGAGAATTTGGGAGCAGGGACTGAGCGATCATGTTCTTGGAGCTCTGCAGAAGTCGGAGCCTGGAATTAACAGCAAATGAGGCGAGTGGCTTTGTATCCATTAGCAAATGATCCTTTTTGTTTTGGCGGTTTCAACCAGAATGGCTCTCAAAGATGCCAAATATTCGTCAATTTGAATTTCTGATTCCAGAACCGCTCCAGACTCCACCTGAGATGCAAGAGTGGATAGTGAGATCGAGGACATTGGCTCCTCGCCATCCCCCTGTTCAGCCACGAGCAGCTCGGACAGATTCTTTTTTTCTAAGGATTCAAATCGACTAGCCAAAGCCTGTGCTTCGCTCGGAACTCTGATTTTGCTAAATGCCATCTCAAGATTCGCAAGTTTGGCCTCGAAGTTCATTATCGAGCCAGGCGTTGCTCCCTTGAAAAGATCCACATCCTTGATTTTCTCAGCGAAATCAGACAGTGATTGCAACAGGTGATCAACAATTAGTTTTGTTTCAACGGCTAGCTTCTGAAGCAGCGAATCGTAATACTTTTTTAGCTGAGGCACCCTGTTGGCGGACAAAAGCTCTGGGTCTTCCAGAAGCTCGAATAGCCTCACACCGTCATGCCCTCCAAAAAGCTCGATGTCTGCCTGTGAAGCCTTTTTTAGCTCTACCGCATTCTCATAAATTGCCCTCTGGTTCTGGTTGTTATAGAAGACCCAAATAGGATTAAATAATTCAAACTTTTCCCTACCCAGATTCTGAAGGGACTCCAGGGAATCAGACACAAGCGCCTCTTCACTAACGGCAATTAGCTCTGAGATTTCCAAAATCATGGGAGCTAGGCAATTTGTGAAGGGGGCCCCGAAGCTCTTCACCTGGTGAATGTCAGAGCCCAGTTTCTCCAGGCTTACCCTAATTTCTCTCCCGAGAGTTACCAAGTCTGAAGAGGGACTTGCAACTCCAAAATCGTCGATCAGGATATTTCGAACTTTCAGAATCAGGCCATGGTCCACCTTGGGCGCTGGGGACAAGAGTAAAGATTGATGAATATTTGTGCTAACCAGGTCTTTCGCTGCCTCCGCACGAGACAGAAGACGTCCATCGCGCTTTAGAGTAATTTCAGAACCTGCTATCAGGACTGAGACAAAGTAAAGAATTGAATTCAACTCCCACCCATACGGCTTGGTTTCGAAAACATCAAGGATCTGCTTTACAGAAACTGCCTGATTTTGACTCGAGAGGGCCGAAAGCTTGCTCAGTACCTCAGAGGCGGCAGGGGGAGGCGAGGAAATTAGGCCCTCTTGACTCGAGGTTAGGGCCAGCTTTACCTCCTCCAGGCTATATCTATGCGACTTGGCTAGATCAAGTTGGACGTAAACCTGTCTCACCACCAAATGCCACGCCAATGCCATCCTCTTCACTAAATCAGAGCTCTCCTGCACTTCAAGTCTCTGACCATTTGAAATAAGGGACGCACTTGAGAGTCGCCTTCCAAGCTCTGTAGCTAACTCGGCCTTGAGGGCGCTTGAAACCTTGTACTTGGCATCTATAATTCCTTGCTCTGCCTTGTCCGAGGAACCCGAATGCTGATTTAGAAACTTTTCTGTTTTCAGAAAATGTATTAAATCTTCATCCAAGGCACTGTCCGATTCAAGTAAAACCCTCAAATCCGGAACGCCCGCACTCTTTGCCATCTCAACCTGATCCGGCTGATCTGATCTGACATAGCGCAGTGTGAGCTCGTGATTCGCGGCCCCCCTAAAGAAATCATTCAGCTTGACGTTAAACCGGAAATCTCGTCCAGTTTCATCATGCTTGAAAAAGTTCTTTGGATAAGCATCTTGTAAAAGGTCGAATAATTTGGCTTCAATTTCATTGGGGTCAATTGAAACCCTTGAAATCTCCTTCTCAATGTCCTTCTCGATACTCGTCAGGTAGTAATACTCGTTTCCGCGCCTCTCAACGTACAAATCCGAAGTGAGTGACTTGAGCGCCACTTCAACATCTTTCATAAGTTCAATTTGAGATTCTGAAATCGAGGATGCTAGAAGTACCGCGAGGTTGGTAGGTGTTGGCTTGAAAGAACTAACGTGCTTCACCATTAGGAGAACTCTAATTAGCCTTTTTTCCAAATCGGTTTTTGAGTTCTGGTCTACAAACTCCACAGATTGCTTGTAAGGCACCTTGAGAATGTTTGAAATACCTTCATACATTCTGTCCATGGTTACAAGAGCTCCAACTTCCTCTTCCCCGATAGAACGGATAACATCTTGAAATATTCCTAGCGTGGAGCGCGCTCCTACATCCACCATCACACCAGTGAACCCTTTGCGGTCCGAAATTTCGCGAATTGATTCCGTGAGAATATCGAGATGCCAGCCGATTAGAGGGTATGTGTTTACGAAGTCGCCCTCATCCTTGTAAGGCACTAAGTTTTTGGCCACATCCCTGAAAGCCAAAGAATTCAGGATTTTGATTTCTGATTCTTTGTATATGGTTGTCAGGATGCCTTTCGAGCCCTCCTTCTTGGCTAGCAACCGTTTTTGGATTACCTCTCGAACTGAAGTGCTGGTCAGCTGAAAGCGAAGCTTGAACCGCTGTGAAATTTTTTCAAAATCGTTACCAGATTGCTTAAATTTTTCCAGTGTGTTGTCAAGGTCCTCTTGTGAAGTCACTCCAACCCAAACCCTTCGGTTTAGGCCAAAGAAGGACTCTACTACTGACTGAAGATCCAGCATGATTTTTGAGTTCGTACCGATGAACTGGCCCACCTCATCCACCATGAAAATCACCCGGTCGTACTCGTTGTTTTTATCAAGCCATTGCCCAATTTGTTCTCCGAGCTCTGCCGGGGATGGATAATTCGTGCTGCTCAAAATCATCGTCAGCGCATTCGCATCTAGTGATGAGCCGGTGGCCTCCTCGAAAGCATGGGCTATGTCTGGAAGGCGCCCATACCAGGCTCCCCGAACTGCCTCCCAATCGTGGCCGGATTTGTTACTAAATGATGATTTGAATTGCTCTAGCTGGCCATTGCTCAGCAGAGACTTTTCGAATTCAGCAACTCCCACGAGAGATGAAAGCCCAAGTGACTCGTTCCAGATTTTGCAAAAGACGCGGAGCGCGTTGGCAGTGTCGTCTAACTCATTGACCTGATATTGATGGGAAATGTTAAAAAGAAGCACTTTCGCTCGAGTTGAAGACACTTTTTTTAAAAGTCCCTGCAAGAAGGCCCCTTGGGAAGACGTCGAAGCCTTCTCGTCAAAAGCAGCAGCCACATCGCTTTGGCCAATTGAAGAGCCAGGCACATTGCCCAGGAGGTGCGCGACCATTTTCAGCAAGTGTGACTTTCCTGAACCATAGAACCCGGAGAACCACACTCCAATAGCCTGCTGGTCGGAACCATCCACGTACTCCTCTAGGAAGGTTCTGAGTTGCTTTGCAGTGTCGTTGGTTAGGACGAACTCATCTACCTCTTGAGCGATAGTAGATTCATCGTTGGCCAGAATGACCGACTTAATCTTTCGTTCTGGATCTCTACTAAATATTTGCTTGACCTTCAATTTGTCTCCTATGGTTCGTAGTTAAAAATATCCAAGGCTCGGTAATTATGGGTCTCGTCTATTTGTCCAAACAGTTTCAAAACTGGGGATCGGAGGGTGCCATCGAAAGTCCCAGGGAACAGGATCACGGCTGGAATGCTGAGCTGACCTATTTCCAATATGCCGACTAGCTCACTTGTCCTGAAATATGGGTAAGCCGCCCCTAACCCCGAAAATACGACCGCTTGAGCCTGATTTTCGAGCAACTCTTTTTGAAGTCTTGCGGAAATCCAATTCGATAGTTGAGCAGCAGAGTGAATGGCGGCAGTGAGGCTCTTCTGGCCAAGAAACCCGGACCTCTCCTGATCTAAAAGGTTAGTCAGGATTCCCTGATCCTCAAGCGATGCAATCAACTCCGAGAATATGTCCAAATGGATAATTGTCGAACCCATCAGAGCTGCGTTGCTCACAAGCCATCCGGGTAGATTGTTATCCTCACTCTCAAAAATGGGATCATGCGCTGCAATGAAAATTGGTGCCTGGGACCCTAGGGACCTTCCCTCTAGAAATTTTACGGAAGTGAGGCAAGCCAGCAAGTGTGCTCGGAGATTATCTTTAGATTGGGATTTTTTAATCATGGAAGAAACAGCCCGCCTAGCCACATCTTCGCACCTGGAATTTCATGCATGAGTTCGGTAATTCCCGGTGCCAAAAGGCCGCGACCTAATAGACCCGAGGCGCTCAACAAACCTGCCTGAACCAGCATGAGTCGCAACACCTGCCTCAGCTTTGCCTTAGTCCCCCCACTGACCCCTGAGAGCTCTGGATGGAGAGCTTCCTGGCTGAGAAAAAAGGATTCCACATCTTGAGCGGAAACTGAACTACCTGGCACTCTTGCGGACTCAGCCAATGGGCCTTCCGCAAAGTCTCTGATAACCGGGTATCTCAGGCAGCAGGCCAACCACAGGGCTTGCCTAGCCTCCTCCGGCCGGCCATGGGCAACCAACTCCAGTCCTTGAGTTGGCAGCAAAGCGAGACGCGAGATAATTTCGGATAGGACGCGCCTGCCCGCTGATTCAGTTCTTGTAGAAATTAATCTATCCTCTACTGCGCGTCTTCTGATCAACTTTAGGTCGTCAAATTCTAGAAACAACGGAGCCACAAGCCTCGACTCCTCAGGAAGTAGGGCGCCAGCTGTGAAGGACAATGAATACCTCAATTATGCAATACCCCCGAATTCTGTCCGATAAATCTCGATCTTAGCCCCAGGCTCAGACAACTAATCAGCCTGGAAACCAAGCTTTATCCTCTTCGCGGGCTGCTCGTTTTTCGCCCTTGGAACATCCTCCTGGGTAAAACTAGTTAGAGCGCGGGTCTCGATTATGGACTGCTGTCCGAGACGGTTACTCATGTTTATCATCATTTGATCGACAAGGTTTCTTGCGTATCGACCGTTACCCATGCTCCCCTTGTAGTTTGCCGCCTGATAGTGGGCCTCCAGAGCGACTTTGATCTCTGGGCCGACAGAAAATAGTTGAGCCCCCAAAAGTCTGGTTGTGATTTCTACCATTTCACCTGGGTAGTAAGATTTGAACTCAATCGAATTTGAGAATCTCGATCTCAATCCAGGATTAGAGCCTAGGAAATATTCCATTTCTACGGAGTAGCCAGCAACGAATACGGCCAATTCATGCCTGTGGCTCTCCATGAGCTGAATAAGTGTTGCGATTGCCTCATTCCCGTAGTCCCTTCCACCCTGTGCATCTTTGGGAGTGAGGCTGTATGCCTCGTCGATAAAAAGCACTCCGCCGAGAGCCGACTCAACTAACTCTGCGGTCTTTGTCGCGGTCTGGCCCAAAAAGACACCAACCAGGTCCTGTCTGGCCGCCTCAACCAGATGCCCCCTTTCTAGTAGGCCAAGGGAGCTATAAACCTCTGCGACAATTCGAGCCACCGAAGTTTTCCCAGTTCCTGGTTCCCCCGTGAAAACTAAATTTAATCCTGCCCCCAAAGGTGGAAGCGATTTTTTTTCTCTCAGCCGGTTAACCTTCTGCATGTTTACGAGCTCTTTCACCCTTTTCTTTACTGAAGAGAGTCCAACCAAAGCATCTAAGTCCTCCAGCACCTCATTTATGTCTCGCTTCGCAGGGGAATTTCTCGCCGGGTGAAGGTTAGAATTTTCTTTCTTCTGGACTGGTGGGACTCCAGGGGTTTTATTTCCAGGACCTGGATTCCTTTTGCCTGGTGGTTTTTCCGGAGTCTTTGGCTCCAAAAAGTTGACCAGCAGGGACCAAAATGATGTCTTATCTGACATGCTAATTTCATCCATTAGCCTCTCCGCAAGGAGCGAGACTTTCGGGGTGGATGTCATCTTCGGGCGTCCACCAGCTTCGACTAACATCTGGAGATTTTTAAGCTTTTCAGGCTGGTCTCGAATCAGTTCCGGATTTATCTGCACAACCGCAAGAAAGACGTGGGATTTGTCCACGACACCAGAATCGTTGGCCTTCGCAATTTGAATCGCCAATTGCCTCATTTCGCCCGTCTGCAATTGACTCCCCCTTTAATTATTTGTAGAAAGTTTACCTGCGGGCAAGGCTCGAAGGGGTTCGTTTTAGAATCAAAGAAACTAAGTCGTGGAAAACTAAATTTCTGAGGAAAGCCGATTTCTTTGTGGGCATCTAAAGCCGAGGTAACTGCTTCTGGAGCCAACAGGTCCTGAATCATCAACCCTTTGCCACTTATGTGTAAATTGAAATCTAGTAGCTGGGTATAACCGGTGAAGTGGAAATACTTTTCGGTCAGATCCATCCGAGTACCACCCTGCATGTGGTGTTTGAATTTACCCATTGCATCCAAGCCAGAGAACAGAACGGTCACTAGTGTGCCGTTGATATCTAGAATCATTTCTCAAATCTCCAAGTCGACGATAAATCTAATTTGTTGTTGGTTCGAAGTGGATCAGCTCAGATGCGGGCGAGAATCGTAATAGGAGTTCTCGCCCGCACTCAGATGAACTGGTTAGCTTCTCCAGCGAGGTTCCTGCTTAATTTGCTGGTTGGTTCTAAGCGCTTGGAAGCTCTTTGAACTTTGCGGCCATGGTTGGGTTGTCCTTAGTTAATCCTTTGACGGTGACATCTTGAGCCTTGTTGTTGGCAAGCCTCAGGTTATTCTTTGAGCTCTTTAGTTCTTCTTTGACCTTCTCCAAAATCTTGATGGATCGGTCGATGTCGCCGATGGCGTCATCGAACTTGCGAGCTGCAAGTTCGTAGTTCTTGCCAAAGCCGGCCTTGAAGTCGTCGAGGTCTTTTTCGAAGTTGGTCACATCGATGTTCTGCGACTTCACGAGCGCCAGCTCACTTTTATATTGCATGGCGTTTTGAGCAGCGCCCCTAAGGATGGCGATCATCTGGATGAAAAACTGGGCTCTGATGACATACATCTTTGGGTAGCGGTGGGAGACGTCAACAATGCCTGTGTTGTAAAGATCGCTTTCTGGCTCCAGTGCAGAGACCAGGATTGCGTACTCGCAACCCTTCTCTCGGCGGTCTTTATCCAGCTCGGCCAAGAAGTCTTCGTTCTTCTTCTTGGTTTTTGTTTCATCGCTTTCGTTCTTCATCTCGAACATGATTGAGACAATTTCGTTCTTGTCATCATCCAAGTCGCGGAAGATGTAGTCACCCTTGCTGCCGGTTTTGGAATCGTTATCCTTCTCAAAGTAAGCCTTCGGGAAAGAGGTCGAACGAATCATGTTGAAGGAGTTCTCGCAGTGAAGCTCAAGGGTTTCACCCACCATCTTGGTTGAGAGCTTTGCCTTTAGTTCCCTGAGTCGCTCGATCGCATCATCGCGATCTTTGATCTGGGTTTGGTACTTGTCTTCAAGTGCTTTTTCAGAAAGCTGCTTCTCGAGCTCTGCATGCTTCAGGTTGCTCTTTAGCTCGTCACGCTCTTTCTCGACTGCGCCAACAGCTTCTTTGACTGCGAGTTTCTGAGCGATTTCAACTGCGCCTAGATCCGCTTTTAGCTTGGCAAGCTCCGCATCTTTCTTTGACGCTTCACCCTGGAGCTGTTGGGTTAGCTTTGCTTCTGCCAAAGCAATCTCGGTCTTCTTCGACTGGTCCGCTAGCTCTAAGCGTTCGTGAAGAGTCTTTTCAAAATCTTCGTCTCTAACCTGCTTGAGTATGTCGGCATACCCTGCCTCATCCATGGTGAAGCTCTCACCGCACTTCG
>Ga0307979_1001096_pt1 | contig 19256 bp, 23 predicted proteins | sample OrgLakmetage1058_FD_201833 | JGI IMG/M metagenome (GOLD analysis project Ga0307979, IMG submission 201833) | Saline water microbial communities from Organic Lake, Antarctica - #1058 | ecosystem: Environmental > Aquatic > Non-marine Saline and Alkaline > Saline | place: Antarctica: Organic Lake...
TTATACAAATGCCGGTCGAGCCCCTTGTTTCCCTTTATCGAGTTTTTCCTTCTGGGGATAATAACGCTCATTCCGAGGGCTTCTCCCTTGTCACGTATTATCTGGCTGTCGTAGCCTTTATCCGCTATCAGCACCTGCGCAGCGTCAATTTTTTCGATGAGTGTTGGCGCTTCAGTGCAGTCATTGATGTGACCGCCTGTCATGGTGAAGCCTCTGGCAGGCTGTAAGCATTCACCGCCAGATGCACTTTGAAGGTGTTGCCAGCCCTGCTTTTACCGATATTCTCGTCGTAGCCAACCGCGGCTCCGGCACTGTGTTGGTGTGCCTTCACATAGCGGCCATCAATGAAGACCCATTCCAGATCGGAGTCTGCCTTCAGCACGTTGAAGAGCTTTTTCCAGAGGCCTTTTTTCGACCAGTCATTGAACGCTTTGTAGACAGAATTCCATTTACCGAAATGCTCTGGCAGACCTCTCCAGGGCACGCCGGTCCGCATTTTGAACAGAATGCCTTCGACGGTTCTACGCAGACCTGCCTTGTTATACAGACTGAATCGAAGCAATATTTCTCTTAGCTTGAACCACAGTTCCTCTGTGAGCCTGTATCTGGGCATTGCGGGCTCGTAGGGTTGTTGTTGTGGAACTTCATCATACGAGCCTGCTATTACCTTTCGAAGACTTACGAGCAATCGTCAACAGACCCTAGGCGAAAGGGTTATAGACGTTCTTACTTTACTGGAGACTCAGTCGCTGTTGAATTGACCAGCGTTTCCCCCGGCCGAATCAATTCCCATAGGTTTTCAGATGTAGCATAGTCGCGATACCCAAGACGCGATATTGGGCGAGCCGCAGCTGTATCAAAGCGGCCATCCACGATATATTCATCTCGAATGTGGGTACGTACAACCTGGCCCACCACCAGGTACCAATCAGACGCAGTACCGTGCATGTCGACGAGAACCTGCACAGAAATGGTCCTACATTCGAGAGCTGCAGGGCTTTCGGCCACAAATGGCGTGTTGATCTCTACTGAATTACCCTGTAGAAGCTTCGCAAGTTGAAATTCATTTGCCCCGTCCGGGTGCGCCTCGGAAGAAATGTTCATCGCGTGCTTTAACGTGTCTGTGGCAAGGGAATATGTAAATTCTCCTTGATCCCTCGCATTGGCAGCAGAATGTTTCATCCCCTCGCTAGCAAAAGCGATCATATGGGGGTTGGACGCGAGCGGCATGAAAAAAGAATAGGGCGCAAGGTTTGGCACCCCATCCTTGTTTAAAGTTCCAATCCATCCGATCGGGCGTGGTGCCACGATGCTTTTGAACGGATCGTAAGTAAGAATTTCTGGGCGGATGCTCCCGTAGTGCATTTTAGACCTCTCGATGTATTTAGAGAAAAGCTGGAAGGCGTTTGTCCAACTCACAGCATGGTCATGTTCGCTAATCAGGCATGATTAGCCCTCTAAAGGATTTGCGACAGAACCTATTTTCAAATGCGCGCCTTCTTGAACCTGTTCAACAGGTTCTGCTGTTTGGCATGCGTAAAATAACGAAATTCAAGGGTGCCGAACACTGCATGGTTAATTCTGTGTTAAAGCCACCCCATCTGCGCCTGGATCAGCACCACCTTCTAATCCTTCATTTATAATTCGAATACCATGTACCCAAGCTATGCCAAAGCTGCGCGGGCTGCGGATCACCTCGTATCCCAGTCCTTCGAGTTTCGATGTAATGTAGTACGGAATGCGGTTGGTTACGTCTATGGCATTGCTCGTTGATGAAAAGCGCGGTCGCAATACCGCTTCCGACATAGTGCAATCAAAGTCCAACACGTTTAGGATCGCTTGAAGAACGCCCATAGAAATCTGCGTGGCGCCTGGCGCCCCGATCACTATATATGGATCATCGCCACGAAAAACGATTGAAGGCACTATCGAACTGAAACGTGACTTGCCCGGCTCAATCGATCCTGTTTGGCCGGGGCGCGGATCAAAAACGCCCATGCATCCGTTATACATGAAACCAAGCCCTTCAGTGACGACACCTGAGGGCATCCCAAGGGAGTGGGTCATCGAGACACAGCACCCGTTTTTGTCAACAACAGAAATTTGCGTCGTGTCCTTGCATTGTGCCAAAGGGTCAAAGCGTGGAACATCAGCTTTCTCACCGCGCTTGATCCGTTCGGCCAGCTCTGCGGCATAATCCTTTGATAAGATTCGATCCGAAGGCACATCAACGAACGCTGGATCTCCGATCCCGCGGTCCTTGTCGATAGTCGCATATTTCATCGCCTCACAAACTATGCGGACATACTCAACACTGTTGTGGCCGATCGATTCCAAATCAAAATTCTCAAGAATGTTCAACATCTGCAACAGCATCAAGCCACCACCCGGTGGCTTATTAGTGGTGATTGTAAACTCACGATACGCAGAAATTAGCGGATGGTTAATTGTGGGGGAGTACCCAGCTAGATCGTCGGCAGAGATCAATCCACCGTTGGCCTGCATATCCATCACGATGGCCCGCGCAATCTCACCCGTGTAGAAAGCATCCGCGCCTTGTTCCGCTATGATTGACAGGGTACGCGCAAGATCAGGGTTCTTTACCAAATCTCCAGTATGCTTTGGGCTGCCATCGTCACGGCAATAAAGAGCCCGTGCGCCTGGAGTATGTTTCAACCGTTCGGAGTTGGCCACACGGCCCATCATTCCAGGGTCAGACCAAAATTCATCGACATGTGGGCGGACCATCCATCCCTTGTGCGCCCAACTGATAGCACTGCTCAACAGGTCCGCCCACGGCAGTGATCCGTGACGTGAATGTGCTGTGGCGTAGCCCCGGAGTGAAGCTGGGACACATATTGACTGATACCCAATGTCGTTCACCCGCCCTTTTAGAGTGAAGCCAAAGCCGTCACGCGCCTCCCCCTCGATCAGATCTGCCCACATATCGTCAGTAGCAATTCCGGGCGCGGGAGCATGAAAATCGATATATTCATGCGTTCCGCTGATGGGATCATAGACCGCCATACTGCCGAACCCAGCAATTCCGCACATCAGGGGGTCCACAACGCCCTGTACAAACGCCGCCGCTATTGCCGCATCCACCGCATTGCCTCCGGCGTTCAAAATTTCCAGTCCAGCCTCGGCCGCCTCAGGTTGAGGGGCGACAACCATTCCCTTTTGGTATAATTTTTTCACTTTATCGCTCTACTTTTTTAAAAGAATTTTGGATGTCGTTCTCAAAAAGGCGACATTCAACTTCGCCGCCATCAGGACGTGGCACAGGTCGTGGCGTATATCTGTCGCAGCCTTCAAATCGTTCAATACATCTTGGATGAAAAGCACATCCGGATGGCGGGTTAGAAGGATTCGGGAAGGCCGTGCCAAGTCCTAATTCTGGTATGCCAAGACTGGTGTCCGGCGTCATTACGGACTTCAGGAGTACCCTACTGTAGGGATGGCGGGGATCGGCGAAAAACTGCGCCGTCTTGGCACTTTCTACCAACCGGCCCAAGTACATGACGGCAATATCGCTTGCCAGATGTTCGACCACCGCTAAATTATGTGTAATGACGACATAGGTTAGATTCAATTCGTCGCGCAGGTCCGAGAGCATGTTTAGTATTTGGCTTTGCACCGAAACATCAAGGGCTGACGTTGGCTCGTCACAAATGACTATTTCGGGCCGGGTGATGAGCGCTCGCGCGATCGCCACTCGTTGGCGCTGACCACCCGATAACTGATTGGGATAGCCGCCTGCGAGCCGACTAGGCAAGCCGACGCGGTCCATCATTTCACGTACTTTGCGCAGACGCGAAGCGGCATCACCGATCTTGTGTACCCTCAGGGGCAAGGAGATAATAGATTCAATAGTCTTGCGCGGGTTGAGCGACGAGAATGGATCTTGGAAAATCGGTTGTATGCGCCGCGAGAGCTCCGCACGACCAATTTGCTCGATCGGAGTCCCTCCCAGTCTCACCTCTCCGCTGCTGGGTTTCTCCAATCCCAGCAACATGCGTGACAGCGTAGACTTACCGCAACCAGACTCGCCCACTATTCCCAGAATATCACCCTTTTTCAGGGTCAGATTTACGCCTCGGACTGCCTGCAATTCTCGCTTGGGGCCAAAGAGGCCAGAAGATAATGAATATGTTTGCTTTAATCCGCGCGCTTCAAGAATGGGTGGGGCAGTAGTCATACTTTACACCCTCGCATCAAAACTGGTTGGGTTGCACGCATATCATTCAGGTCCCGAACGCAACGCACATTGTGATCCGGCTGCATTTGGAGTGGTGCAACATCTGCGCGACACGTTTCTTGAGCGAAATCACACCGGTCATAAAACCTGCAGCCACTCAAATCGCCCACCAAATTGGGAACCATGCCACGAATCGTGCCCAGATGTTTTCCGCGCTCGGTCTGGCCAGGGACTGGAATGCAGCGTAACAATCCTTGAGTGTAAGGATGAAGTGGATCACGAAAAACTTGCTCAGCAGCGCCACTTTCAACGATTTGGCCTGCGTACATTACGGCCACACTGTCGGCCATGCGAGCCACCACGCCCAGATCATGGGTAATCAGTAGAATGGCGGTCCCTAGTTCAGATTGGATTTTCTTCAGCAGACTTAAAATCTGAGCCTGAATAGTTACATCCAACGCGGTCGTCGGCTCATCCGCGATCAGTAACTCCGGGTCGCACATTAGTGCCATCGCGATCATCACTCGCTGTCTTAATCCACCTGATAGTTGATAAGGATATTGAGTCAGGCGTTCCGCCGCCCCACTGATACCGACCAGTTCGAGCAGCTCAACAGCACGGTTACGTGCCTCACGCCGACTGACTCTCCGGTGGCGCCGCAGTGTTTCAGTTAATTGATCACCGATAGTGAAAACTGGATTGAGCGATGTCATTGGTTCCTGAAAAATCATCGCTATACGGTCACCACGCAAATCAGCCATGGCGCGCTCGTCAAGCATCAAAAGATCAGTGCCGTGAAAAGCTATCCTCCCCTGCGGTATTATAGCTGACCTTGGTAAGAGGCCCATGATCGCCAAAGACGTCATGGATTTCCCGCAACCCGACTCACCCACAACGCATAACGTCTGCCCCGGCTCTATACTCATACTGACATCCTCAACCGCACCCAAAAGACCATCTGGAGTGGGTAGTTTCACCACCAGGCTTTCTACGCTTAGGACTGGACCAGCTTTGGTTTTTATAGTCATGCTCGCCCCCCAGGTGCCGTGACATCTCGAATACCGTCGCCCAGCAAGTTAATGAACAGTACCAACATAAACAGCGCAATCCCGGGTAAGGTGATCATCCAAGCCGCAAAGAATATTTCAGGTCGCGCCTCAGCCAGCATCAGCCCCCACGAGGGCAGCGGTGGCTGTACCCCAAGACCTAAAAATGAGAGCGAAGCCTCGTACAATATCGCCACGGCCATTTCGATGGACGCTACAATAATGAGTGAGTTTGCGATATTAGGCATAATCTCAGTCATAATAATGCGCAAATTCGAACATCCAACCGCCTTGGCCGCAGCAACATATTCCTGGCTTTTCACTTGAAGTGTGACTGAACGCATGACGACAGCAAACCGATCCCAAAGTAAAAAACCCAACACTAGAATTACAACCTGTAGTGAGCCATCAAAAATTGCTACAACAGCAAGCGCAACTAGAACCACCGGCATGGCCAGTCTCGTAGTGACGATGAACGAAATAAACGTATCGATACGACCGCCGAAATACCCTGCCAAAATTCCTAATGTGGTTCCGATGATTGACGAGATTAAGACAACAGAAAACCCAACGAAGAGGGAAATACGTGCGCCGTAGACAAGGCGGGTGAAGTAATCTCGGCCGAGAGGATCAGTGCCTAGCAAATGCGTCCAAACGGCCTTGTCGTTGCCATAAAACCAAGCGTGCCAAATCGGTGGAATACGCCGATTGGCTAAATCCTGTAGATAAGGGTCATGCCAAGTAACCAACGGGGCGAATATCGCGAGCAACAGCAGCAGCGAGAGCCCTCCGGCACCAATCATAAGACTACGGTGGCCAAGATATCGCGAAACCACGCTACGACGACGATTCACAGCTGTCAGCTTATCTTCAAGTGTTGTTCCAGTCAGTGTCATATATTTCCCTTAACGAGCACGCAGGCGTGGATCTAACCATGCATTGATGATGTCGGCGGCAAACGTAAGCAGCACGTAGAAGCTGGCAACAATTAAAACGATAGCCTGAACTACTGGTGGGTCAGACATGGTAATACTCTCCCATGCCAAATAGCCTATTCCCTGCATAGCAAAGATTGTCTCAATTACGACCGATCCACCCAGCATCATTCCAAGTTGAACAGCTGCCACTGAAACCAGAGGTAATATTGCATTACGTAACGCGTGCTTGAGGACAATCTTTGCGGGTCGCAGCCCCTTTGCACGTGCGGTGCGGATGTAGTCAGATTGCATCACATCGATGATCCCTGCCCGCGTCAACCGCATCATGGTAGGCACCGCGTAATAAGCGAGCGCTATGGATGGCAATACGAAGTTCTGCCAACTTTCCGAACCGGATACAGGTAATATCTGAAGATTAACACTGAAGATAACCATACCCATGAGCGCGAACCAAAAATTCGGGATGGCCTGCCCAAGCACCGCAAAGCCCAACGCAAGACGATCGATCCAAGAGTTTGGTCGCAATCCCGCAACGATTCCCAGTGGAATTGCCACAACCAATGCCAACAGGAAGGCTGTCAACCCGAGTGTCATTGTAACTGGGAGACGTTCCAATACTACATCAATAGCCGGACGACGTTGTCGGTAAGACTGGCCAAAATCGCCTGCCACCATATCCTGCGCCCACGACGCGAACTGCATATACAAGGGGCGATCAAAGCCATACAACTCCCGGATGGTCTGGATGTCCTGCGCAGATGCACTATCGCCAGCAATAGCACTCGCTGGATCTATCGCTGCATTGGTCAGGGCAAAGGTAATGACGGCAACCGCCATCAGCACCAGTATTCCGACCATGATGCGCCTCAGTATAAAAAGTAGCATTACTCAAGATCTCCAACGCTCTACTGATCGGCCCATTTCGCTTCGAAGAAGCGCGGGTTCTCATCAGGGTGGCTTTGGAACTCTAGCTTTGAGCTGTATGCATAGGTCGTAGGATGGGTCCATAACGGATACCAATATACTTCCTCGGCAATACGGCGAACTGAGTAATTATAGCTTTCCATGCGGGCGTCGACATTGGCAGTATCAACGGCAGAAAGTAGTGCTTCGGACACCTTCTCGTCCTGTGCCATGTCATCCTCAGACAACGTGAAAAAATTGTTAAGTAAGGCTGAAACATCGTTGACCCCATAAGATCCCCAGTCTCCCATCAGCATATGCACCTGATTGTTCACCACTCTGTCACGTGCGTTGGAATAGTCCAGTACGCTTGCGCTGACATCAATGTTGACAGCCTTCAGAAATCCCGACAGAGCTTCGGTCCATTCACGACTCCGGTAGGAGGTCATTTTAAGTTCTATACCGTCTGCATAACCGGCCTCGGCTAAAAGAGTCTTGGCTTTTTCGGGGTCATAGCCAATGGTATTAGCATCCTCCACACAGCCAAACTGCGTACGAAAGCACGGTGAGTTAATCACGTTTGACCCATCACCAATTATTTCTTTCACTAACTGGTCGCGATCAATGGCATAGGCAATAGCCTGCCGAACGCGGATATCCTGCAATGGATTTCCACCGTCCATGTCGCGCAGATTCATCGAAAGAAAACTGATGCGCATAGTTTCATCTGCCTCCACTGTTATCTTAGGCATAGATGACATCGGATCAGCCTGATCTGGAGGCACGCGCCAAATCCAGTCGACACCGCCGCTCAACAATTCTGCGATCTGTGTTGAAGTGTCGGGAATACTACGATAGACAATGGCGTCGAAAGTAGGCATACCCTTATAGCTATCTGTGAAATAGCCGCCGAATGCTTCGACGCGGATTGTATCTCCCGGTACAAACTTGGCAATTTCATAAGGTCCGGTGCCAACCAGACGTCCACCAGCCCCCGCCTGCCCAGAATCACCATAAAATCCCTCGGGCAGAATGGCTAGCAGTGTCGAGATGTATTCTAGCGCTGCCGGAAACGGCTTCGTCAGCTTAATTTGCAAGGTGTTGGCGCCTAACGCCGAGGCTTCTTCTATCCAGTTGACATTGCTCTGGACGTTGACACCGTTCTCCTCGTTCGAGATATAGTTGAACGTATAAACGGCATCCTCGACAGTGAACGGCTCTCCGTCATGCCAGATCACATCATCGCGTAGATCAAACTCAAGAGTGGTATCATCTACCCACTTCCACTTTGTCGCCAGAAGCGGGTGATATTCACCGTCTGAAGACTTGTATATCAGCGTATCCCAGACCAACTGGCTATTCAGTAGCATAGCCTCGCGGTAGTAGTTGAAATAGGGGTCGACTGCGGTAATCGACGTTTGGCTGGCCCAGCGAAGCGTATTGTCATGTTGCTGCGCCATGACCGGAGTCGCGAGTAGATTGAGTGCCATCGCTATGGCGACGCCTAATACTTTTTTTTGTCTCATGTCTCTCATCCCTTTTTATTATTCATAAGTTTTTGTATCTTTGGTTTAGAACCGTGTGGTTATATCAACTAGAATTTGGCCTACCTCATTAATCCGCTCAACGGGGTATCGCTGCACGATGTTGCCGACGCTAATAGCACCAACGAGTTTTCCTTGGCTACTCATGACCGGCGCACCCACTGCAACAACATATTCGAACAGATCTTCTTTTCCGACCGAGTAGCCACGCATTCGGTCTCGCGCGATGTAAGCGCGCAACTTGTTCGTGTCTGTACAGGTGGCTTCTGTGCGTTGCTCCAGAGGAGTAGAAAGATAGTCGTCTACTTCGCTATCTGGTGAAAAAGCCAAAAGAGCCATCGGCGCCCCACCACAGTGCAGTGGTAATTCCATCCCGACTTGAGAACCCTGAACACGTGTAGCCGTCGTACCCTCATAGCGCTTAGTCACTAGGGCTCGGTTGCCACACTTCACCATGAACAGCGCAGAATCCTGGGTTCGTGACACAATCTCGCGCAACATCAGGTCTACACGAACAATAATTGGATCGCTGTTCAGGCCCTTCTGAACCGTGTGCAAAGCTTTCGTCGTAATCGCATACAATCCACTCTCGTGATCACGTTCGATGAAATCATAATGAACCAGCGTGGCAACCATTCGACCTGTCACCGTTTTCGGGTATCCGACCAAACGCACAAGGTCTGCCAACGAACATGGCTTGCCGTGATTACAGATCGCTATGAATATCTCGAGAGCCTTACCCGCCGAGGAGCTTATATCTGTTGTCATACTCGCCTCATTATGGTCCGTTAATCGGACCAAAGGTCCTATATCAACAAAACTTTATCAAAGGCCATTTGTTATTGTCAAGTATTAAAATTGCTTAGTAAGCCGGGTTGGGAAGGAACAAAATATAACGAAGGGAAGTAGATCAAAATGATTTATCTTCTGCATGCCGCAAGTTTATCAATGCCGCGTTAATAATTATTAAATAAATAATAATTTCAATGGTTTGCGGTCATAAATTGCGTATTTTAGACAAAGGTTTCCGCTGATTCCAAACGAAGCCTGCCATCCCGGTAGGCTGCTTGACCCACCCATCAAAGCCGTCCGGCGCGGGATAACTTAACGGTACTCTGAGTCTTTTCATCCGGAGAAGACCAGATGCCTGCGAAGAGGTTATCCATGCGTAAGATCAAAGAAGTCCTTCGCCCGAAATGGGAGCGGAGGCTGAGCGACCGGCGGCATCAGCCGTCCCACGGTGAGCGAGTATCTTCGGCGTTTGGCCGAAGCTGGTCTGAGCTGGCCATTGCCGGAGGATCTGAGTGAGGCTCACCTGGAGCAGCTGTTGTTCCCGCCCCCTCCAAACCTGCCAGCCCAGGTCCGAAGCCTACCGGACTGACATCGGATCCACGAGGAACTGAAGGGTAAATACGTCACTCTGTTCCTGCTCTGGCAGGAGTACCAGGAGGCAGATCCAGAGGGGTATCAGTACAGCGGGTTCTGCGAACACTACCAGGCCTGACAGCGCAAGCTGGACCTGGTGATGCGCCAGAACCATCGAGCGGGTGAAAAGCTGTTCGTGGACTACGCCGGCCAGACCGTGCCCGTCATCGATCGCACCACCGGAGAGATCCATGAGGCGCAGATCTTTGTGGCGGTTATGGGCGCTTCCAATTACACCTACGCCGAAGCCACCTGGAGCCAGAAGCTGCCAGACTGGATTGGCTCCCACATCCGAGTCTTCGAATTCCTCGGGGTCGTGCCTGAACTGGTGGTACCGGAACGTCTCCAAAGAACTTGAAGGTGTGCATGTGACTCAACATCCAACCCTACAAGCTCTGGCTCCAGGTCGTCTCTGCATAGATGTAATTGAACGCACCCAGCACTACGACAAACACCTGAGCCGTACGGATTCTGCCCGTGTGTGGCTGAACAATGGGTACGGTGGGGCCACAGTAATCCACGAAGCATTTCTCACCGGCCTTGTGAGTCTGGCGCATGGAGCGTTTTGCTGCTTCAGCCAGTGCGAGTGCGAGTGCCAGTGCCAGTGCCAGTGCCAGTGCCAGTAACGGTCACAGTACTGGGAATAGCTGTAGCATCGATCGGGGTATCGGGTGGTGTACTCCTCCCACAGCAGCAGTTTGGTGACGTTTTTGCGCTTGAGTTCCTGGTAGATCGTTGTCCAGTCTGACACCTGATGGTGTGACAATGTGGTGGGATCGGAGCCGGGATAGAACATGGCCGCCAGGCGGCCATCGTCCAGATCCTCTGGCAACGGACAGACAATCTCTAAGGCATCGGCCCGAGCCAAGACCTTCTGGATGGCTCCGACACTGGTCTTGGTGCTGGCGCTGATCTGCCGGATTGAGAGCTCGGCCTCCAGCCGCAGACGAAGTACTTCTCTGATTTTACGCATTGGCATTCTCTTTGCTGACATGGCCCTGATCCCCAAAAAAGGAATCAGAGTAGAAAATGAATTAATAAACAATGCGTTAAGAAGTATTCTGGTTGAACGTGAACACCGATTCCGGAAAATCACTGAAAAGGGTTCACCTTCAGCCGGAATGGCTGTTCACGTTAAACCAGAACGGGTGTTCATGATGGATCGGAATATGCACCAAAAGCTGCAAGTGCGATGCCGCGTAGTATGAGGCGATCATACCAAGAACAACTCCAGTGAGAATTTTGAACACGGGTGTACGCCCTTTCTTTTATAGCTATAGCGGTGCTGTTGTGCAACGTCCGGCAATTATTGATTCAATGACTTGCGGGTTCGTACCGCAACACTCTTCATAACGTCGGACAGACTGATCGTAGAGCGGGTATCGACCCAAACCGTGAGTATGATCTGGCTTTCACCGGCGCCTTTTTTCTCGATCTGATGATCAATGATGTAATTCGCGCCTTCGTGTTTTGTGGAAGACCGCATGTGATAATAAACCGAGGGCGTGGCGTCGTAAGCGTATTCAAAGGTTTTTAGTTTCATGGAGGCAAGGTTGCCCCACTCCTGGCGGATTTCTTGCTCGGTAAAATAACCGTATTCTCTTTTGATTTTTACGAACGTAAGGTCCACGTCCATCGGCACAGAGAACGTGATCTTCTCTTCATTGCTGCGTGGTCTTGGCTCGTTTAAATCTTCGGCCCAGGACTCGTTCGATTCGGTGGCGGCTTGCCGTGACTCGACGGTGCTGCCGGGTGCCGAGCCGTCGTGATTGAGCGGCTTGCCGGTTATAGGGTTGTTGATGCAGGTAAGGCACGCGCCGTTTTGGGCATAAATGTGTTTGCCGCCAGTGCATCCTGACAAAAGGCCCATCATGATCAGCCCTAAAAACACACACTGTGCTTGTTTCACGGGAAATTCTCCGAACGGTTAGTCGTATTTTTGATCAAGAAGCTCACCAGCGAACCGAAAAGGTGCTGAATTTGTGCCACAACAGGAGAACCCGAAGATTGCTGTCTGTTGATGAACTTAGTGTGTCATTTGACGCTTATTAAGCGAGCAACAATAGGTCAGTGGGAAGTGACCTATTTCCAATGGGGCACAGGCTGGCAGGAGCATATTGTGTGTTCACCGTGGATATGAGGAAACCCTGACCTTCACTCGACACTCAAAGCGCTGGGCATTCCATACCTGGCACAAAGAGCGAACGTCTGTGAGTCTGAGGTTTTGCGTGATTTCCTTTTTGAGAAGACCGTCACAATTATCATGTAGACATTAGTTGCATGATTATTGACCAATAAGCGCACTTTCTTGTAACATTTTGTAAGTGGCACCAGGCTGATGCCACAATTTATATTCCACAGGGACGTACATGACACGCCTTACACGAAACGCTGCTTTCGCAGCTTTTAACTCCCCCCGTCTGGTCATTTTTAGCGACAACGCACGCTAATGCGGACATCTATCTATCAGATCGCTGAGCGGTGTTCCAAAAATGAAAACGCTTACGGAAATCTCTGAGCCAGCAAGTCATCAATCGCTTTTTTCTGGACAGGCTATTTCGCAGTCGCCAAACAGCGGAAAGAACTCGCTTGCGAGCTTTCGGGTTTTGGTGATGGACGATAACGAGATCTACCTGGAACAGCTGCGACAAATGCTGTCACTGGAGGTGTTGGGTGTTGATCACATCGAACTGGTGGCCAGCCATAACCCGGTTACGTTCATTGGTTTGATTGAAGAGCAGCGCTTTGACATGCTGCTTATGGATTTTCACCTGCCTCGCCTTGACGGTCTGAAGTTCCTTGAATGGCTGACCACAAGTGAGCATTCAAATCCGGGCGTACCGAAAGTGGTTCTCATAGACGATCCGGAAACCCCCAATGGGGTGCGTGCCAGTATCGCCAAACACGGCGCAATAATTCTGTCCAAACACGCCAGCCCAAGCAATGTAAAAGCCCTGGTCCGGGATGAGTTACGATCCAAAGGGCATTCGATGCGAATTAGCCAGTAGGTCAGCGAATCCAAACTAAACGCACCAGACTGTAAATGTCTGAATTACTATACCAGATACGTATAACAAACCCCACTCTTCCCCCCCGCATCTTCGAGTCCAGTCCGGCCAATAGAGAACGCCCTGCTTTTTTCAAAAGCACTCGCACAGCTTTACCGTGCGCAGGTTATTTAAGGGTATGAAAGGCTATGTAAGGTAAAAACAGGTGCTGTGCTTGGTAACGAGTGATGATGATGGCCTTTGACACCGGTATTGTGTCGTGCTTATAACGCTTATCTGGTATAGTATTTCATAATATTAATAGCTCTAATAACTCATTCCTGCCCGCAAAAAGCAGACATAAGAGGTGGTTTTATGGCACCAACTGACGACACCGATATGTTTGTACCTGGTGAGTTAATTGGGGATCTCTCCAGCGCTTACCAGCAATTGCGGGATCGGACGCACGCTTGGCGTGAGTTGTCCGACGGTGACCACGAGGCAGGATACGCGGTCTTCATTCCCACCCACGACACCGACGACGTTCAACGACGGTCGCTGGCTGCCCGCCAGCGAGCCGTGACCGAATCGACCGGGCTGACCATCGAAGATGTGCTGGATAAGCCGTTTGGGGCAGGATTGATTTGCTCATCAAAAGAAGTCGTGTCTGCGGTGGATGCTCTAAACGAGGCAAAGACCGCTTTTAAAGGCGTCATAATGCAAATCCGAGCGCTGGCCGGCGGCCAAAAACTCCCGTCCAGGGACAAGTATCTGACGCAAGCGATGAAAAGCGCGGGCATACAGTCCTTGCATCTGCGCGAGTGCTATCGACAGATCCGGATAATGCCACCGGGCCTGGAAGTATTTGCCTGGACCTGGGCAACCAGCCATGCACGAATTCAGAAGCTCAGTTTTGACAAAGCGGTCCAACTGGCGGAAGACCTCAGAGACCGTGACGAGCAACTGGCCAACATGGTAATCGATATCCTTCACAGAAAATGTTCACCCAAAGAGGTACTGGCCCGGCGAGTTCCCCTGCCCAACCAGTTGCGGGCAAATTATGCGTACCGTGAGAATGAGCAAGTCGTTAGAAAGAGCTGTCCTCTGTCCGGCGCAGTCATTGCTCAACAGAAAATCCTGCCCCGGTTGGTCTGGCGTCCGAACCCGGTGTGGTCGGAAACAAAAGCGATTCAGTTACCGCGTGAGTCGATCATCGAAAAAGAGCCTTTGATCGAGGTGTTGGATCTGTACCGGTACATTAACCATGACCACTGATCATCCGTCACTGCAAGAGAAGGTGCGTTGTTACGGTGCCCGTGCAGCGCTGACCGCCGAGGCTACGTTCATTATTCGCGATGGCCAGCCGTCCGTTGCCGCGCTGAATCTGGATGTCGCTCCAAGACACGCAGAGCACGTTCAATGGACTAAAAAAATCACCCTGCAGCTTGGGGAAGCTGAATTGCCGTTGTTTGCAGCCCTGTGCCTGGGGTTTCTGCCAAAAGTGCATTTCAAGCGCCCCACTAAGGGCATTGTCATTGAACGACAATCGAACAAGCTGTTCGTTTCTGCAACACAAGGACAAGGAACCGCCTATGCATTGCCCATCCCGATCGCGCAATCGTTTCAGCTTGGTGTACTGGCGCTGACTCAGCTGAAAAAGCAGATGTCTTGTGCAGACGACGCGCTGCTGCTGGCTGCTTTGCGCGGTGCAGCTGCGCTGTATTCGCAATAAACCTTCCGTTTATTCAGTAGAAAACATTCACATGAAAGAAGTAACCATGATCGCTGAACCCGGAAACCCCGATGTTAACGTCGATTATAAGAAAGGGAGTATTACCGGTGCGCTGATAAACGGCGCAGCGGGTGAAAACGACGCAGGCAACATTGAGAAAGTGCTTTACGATCTGTTAACCGGGACTGGCAAACATCATGTTTTAAAAGCGCAGCTGATGCTTTTCAGGCGGCTGCAAGAAAAACCAAAACTGGACACACTCGAATCAGTGACGAGGGTACACAGGGTCGCAATAGATCAAAATTTGCCGGCTGGTTTTTTGACGATTACTTAGGGTCTCGACCCGAAGCACATTTAATATGGTGGCGAGCGCCGTTTGTTCGCAGAGAATTTTCGCCGGACGGTTATGCAGTCTACTGGCTTGAAAGCATGTCTACAGGTAAACCTACACGCATTGGTTTTTTTGAAACACGCGACGAAGCCGTGGAAAACGCTATGCCTTATGTTTAAGTGCAGCTTACGAAAGCCAGTCTTGAAAAGAAAGGTGCGTGCACGCGCTATCGGTCTGTTTGATGTAAACCGATCCAAAACCTCCGTCCGGGCGAGTCGCGTATCTGGCGACTCGGTTAGCCTCGGCCAGGCTGGGAAGGGCGGCAATAACTGATGTCCCATCGGACGCCGCGATCACAGAACAAGCCCCGGTATAATCATCCGGGATACAGCTCCGTACGGTGTGCGCGCCAAGCTCCTGTGCAGTTTGAAAAATAACTCTGTACTGACCAACCATTGCAAGACTCCTGTGTTCATACCGGCCAACGGTACAGTGACCGTTTTTTAGGTTGTCGCTTGTAGCCGCCTGATCTTCACCGAATTGGGTTCGAGGCTTGTGACCCTTTCCCCTCAAAGAGCGACTTTCAAGGCGTTACAGTGGCAAAAATCTTGTCACGGAAAACGCGCATGTCCAAGAAAGCTATAGCCCTTCTTACTTTTATCTCGGTGTATTTAGTCGCCAGTAATTTTTATCTATACAGCGAGCTTCAAGCGCTTTCTGCCGGCATGGACGCATCCAGTGTGCTGACCGAGACAGACATCGTTTCAATGATTGATGAGCGACTCTATGTTGTCGAGGGACATCGGGATCGTGAAAATTTTGCGCAATTAAAAGCTCAATACCAGCTGGCGAAACCTGTGACACCCGGGGATCGGCTGATCTACGGCGATCTTGATGCACGCATAACCCTTCAAGAGTTCGGGGACATCGAGTGCCCTTTTTGCCAAAAAATGCACGGTGAGTTAAAGGAAGTTGTTGATCAATCGGAAGGTGTGCTGAATTGGGAGTTCAAGCACTTCCCGCTGAATAGACACAACCCTATGGCTGCTCTGCAAGCAAAGGCGGTTGAGTGCGTAAAAGACTCGTATGGCAATCAGGCTGCCTGGGCAACGCTGGATCAACTAATGGCGCAAACCGGCGGGAATGGTAATGGCGTTGGCGATATAAAAATCTTTACTCAGTCGCTTGGGCTGAGTGGCAGTTTAATTGAAATGTGCATGGCGTCGGCGGCGCACGAGTCTCGAATCAATCAAGATTTCCAGCAAGGACAGTCATTCGGCATTTCAGCCACACCAGCTCTTCGGATCCTCGACCACAATACCGGCAAAGAAATTCTGGTGAAGGGTTACAAAACGCCGGGACAAATTCTTCAGGCAATAAAACACCTTCTCCAGTCGTGAGGTCCATGGCATGTCAATTTCTTTTATTGTTGATCTTTTGCCTGGTGAGCCTGATTTTTTGACTGCGATTTGCAAGGAACCCCTCCGAGTGATCAACGAACTTGAAGAAGTTGTCTTTATCAGCCCTGCCCCAGCTGCGGGCTGGACACAGGCTTCCCTCGAACGAACAACCGTAGATATCAAAGAGTACCCGTTAGATGCCTACCTTGGCACAGAGTGGGTTGGTTCTACGGAAGTCTAAGCATCCCCATAATTGAAATTAGGGGGTTTTATGGCGCCCAAATGGTTCGGGGTCTCCCGGTTCTCGCTTGGCTCTCACCAAGCTACACCTCCGGGCCGTAGCCGAACCGACGCCACTCTAAAAGACGAATTGCTCCGACGGAGTTACCGTGGGAAGAACAAGAGTTCCGCCGCTCGCAATTTGTATTTGACGACACCAGCCCGTCCTCTCTAGTAGCTGCTTCACAACCGGCCAGCGATGACTTAACTGGCTTGACTGGTGTCCGTTTTCGGCAACGCACAAGGCCAAAAAGGCCGAGTACATATCTCGTTGAACGATGACGGAGCTTTCCGTTATCTCGGCGGCTTTGCCGCCGAGAACATGCCATCGTTCGCTGAGTTGTTTTTTGTGGCATTCGCCGCTGACATGATCGTACTGCGACATCTTCAAGCTCCAGGTATTCAGTTCCAAAAGCTGACCACCAGCGCTTTCAGCCTTGCGGTTTAGCTTCTGCATGAACGCACTGGGCGCTTTGACTTTGACACTTTTCCCGTACAATGTTTGCCACGCTTTGTACGACAGCTTTTCGGTTTTGACGACGTTGCCCAGGCGAATCACGGCGTTCGCCAGCTCACCATGGGCGCGTTTTCGTTCGGCGCTTAACGTGCGTTCTGTTTCAGCGAGAGTGGCTTTCAGGGCTAGGTAGTGCTTGGATGCGACCTTGACCCTGGCGCCTTTTTTCCAAGTACCATTGGCGTTGTAACAGTGTGGGTTGGTCGTGCGGCGAGAACGATCCATGGCTCTCTGAATGCGGCGAATCTCTTTCCAAGGTTGCTCAATGGTCGGGCAAAATTTCAACAGATTGCCGCCGAATTCGGACACCACCGCGATGGTTGAGGGGCCAACGTCCAGACCGACTTCACAACCGGCTTGTGTCGTATTCTTTTCTTTAGCCGGCGTTAGACCGGTTTGCGCAAGTTGGAGATACCAACGGCGTTTTCCTTTGACCGTTCGCCACACAATCCGGCAGAATTTAGTGGCGGCTTCCAGCGCTTTTTCAAGCCACACGTCTTTTCCTTTTGGTGGGTATTTTACCGCCAGCACTAATCCGGCCCATTCCACCACGCTCAGTTCGGCGCGGTACCGGATGCCTGCTTTGTTGGTTTTTCCGGTGAAGGATTTCAGCGGTCGTTGAGCATTCTTGAAGCGCGGGCGGCCGCGTTTACCAAAGCTGTATTGCTCAGCCGAATCAAACGCGGTTTCAGCAATGCGTTGGGTTTCGTTCGCACTTAACCGGCCTTTCCAGCCAGCGGTATTTTTACAGCCGGTGGCAAAAGCGGATACGGACGCTGAAGTGAAATGATGCGCCTTAATGGCCGAAGCAAATGCGGCGGATCGTTCTTTGGCTTTCAGTTTTCTAGCCGCCTGCCACGCCTTCGATTCGCGCATCAACCCCAGGCGTCGCAGGGCTTCGCCCAGCGCCGCGTTATACAGTCGAGTGCCGGCCAGTAGGCGAGCGGTGAGCTGCCGTTCGGTGTTATCGCACACGGACAACGGCAGTTCGACAATAAAGGTTGGGGTCTTTGCGCGTTTCATACGTTTTTCTGGTTCTCAATGTACTGCTTGACGATTTCAAGCGGAGCGCCGCCTACGGTGCTCACAAAGTACGAATTGCTCCACAAGGTCGGTAGGCGCGATTTGAGCGCGGGAAATTCCGCTCTCAGCGTTCTGGATGAAACCCCTTTCATGGATTTGATCAGTTTGTGGACACCGTATTGCGGATCAACTTCGACTAGCAGGTGGACATGATCCGGCATAACCTCCAGTTCCAGTATCTCAGAATCATGATTATTGGCTATGTCCTGTATAATCTCTTTTAGGCGATGTTCAATTTGATCCACCAGCACGGGTCTTCGGTACTTTGGACACCATATAACGTGGTACTTACAGGAATACACCACGTTGTTGTTTGACTTGTATATTACTTTAAATTCGCTCATTAAACGAGTATACAAGTATTGGCTACTAACTAAACCTAAAATACTATTTTTTGCGACGCTTCCCTCCCCATAAATGAATTTAGGGGCTTCCCGCTATTTTTGGTGAACATTTTCAATAATAATTTGCTAATAACCTGTGCTAACGAACAAATCTAAGCTCTTTGTCGCCAATGTACAGCTTTAGAGGCTGCCCTTGGCTGTCCCAAACCGCAACCAACGCATCTTCGTTAGCTTGTGAAAGAGTTTTTGCCCGCTGATCAGCGTCCTCTAAACTACCGCTGATATTGGCCAATTCAGGGGGCGAAAAATACAAGCCGCACCGATAATTGGGCTCGTTACTGATTGGCTCAGACGGTTTACCCATAATACAAAGCTCCGTTCTACGATTTTACCAAAATGAATTACGGCAATGATTTGGTGTATTGCGTTCTCAGCTGCGCGTAATGCTCCCGAGTGGCGGCATCGAGGCCTATCCGTTCACCGTTTTCAACCAGCTGGGTGGTAGCCGTGATCAAAGCATCGTCCAGCACAC